>Ga0310696_10000270_pt1 | contig 88596 bp, 68 predicted proteins | sample AusTroGonzalo_MG_4_FD_203885 | JGI IMG/M metagenome (GOLD analysis project Ga0310696, IMG submission 203885) | Bovine rumen microbial communities from tropical cattle in Woodstock, Queensland, Australia - Gonzalo_02 (v2) (version 2) | ecosystem: Host-associated > Mammals > Digestive system >...
AGGCACCAAACTGCCTCCGCTCAAGCTTGAGTTCACTCCGCCGGAGGGAGCAAAAGAGATGGAAGGCAAATAGCCTAATTTTGTGGTACGGAGGGATATCTGAGCCTGCTCTACGGCGATTCGGGCAGAGTTGGCATCCGTATTGCGTACCAACACGGAATCGATGAGTTTCTGCAACAGCGGGTCGGAGAAGAACTCGCGCCACGACAATTGTGCGATGGAACTGTCGGCTTGCGCTGCCGTCACATCCTCCGTGGTGCCGTATATGTCGGAGGAAACATTCGTTTGCGATGTGTATTTATTGTAGATGCCGCAGCCGCTGAACGCAATACATAGTACACTGACGGCAATGAATAGGCTTACTCTTTTCATTGTTCTGATGGGATTTCGTTATCATTCTCTGAAACAGCAACTTTTTCCGTCTTTTCCATCACAGGTGCACCTTGGAATTTCTCATGCAACGTTTGGAACACGATGAAGAAGGCGGGGACGACAAAGACTAACGCCAGCGTTCCAACGGCCATACCGGCGGTGACACCGAGGGCGAGCACGCGGTTTCCGTTGGCGCCTGCACCACCGGCGATGATGAGCGGAATCATACCCGCAATCATGGTCACGACGGTCATCAAGATCGGGCGCAGACGTTCCTCACAGGCGGCGAAGGCGGCATCACGGATGCTCAAGCCTTGGGCGCGTCGCTCCGAGGCAAACTCGGTGATGAGGATGGCTGTCTTGGCCAGCAAACCGATGAGCATGATGACACCCGTCTGGAGGTAGATGTTGTTTTCCATGCCCGGCAGGTGCAGCTTTGCGACGAGCCAAACGGCACCGAACGAGCCCATCAGGCCGAAGGGCACGGAGAACAGCACAGCCCATGGCGTGAACCATGAGTTGTAGAGCGAGGCAAGGATAAGGTAGATGAGGATGGCGCAGATGACGTAGATGAGGGCTGTGGCGTTCGAGCCGGCAGCCTCTTCCACCTCGCGCGACATGCCACTATACTCGTAGCTATAGCCGGCGGGCATTTCCTCCTTGAACACTTCGGCAATGGCTTTATGCGCGTCGCCTTCCGAGTAGCCGCTGGCGGTCATCACACCGCAGGTGATGCTCTGGAAGAGGTTGAAGTGATCGACGGATGCCGAACCGACGATTTCTTTCAGGGTGACGAACTCCGAGATCGGAGCCATCTTGCCACCACTCACGCGAACGAAGATGTTGTTCAGCGCGGAAGGATCAAGACGATATTCCGGCGCGGCGTTAGACATGATACGATACACTTTGCCGAATTGGTTGAAGTTGCCGACGTACGCGCCACCGCAGTAGGCGCCGAGCGTGTTGAGCACGGCTGCGGGTGATACTCCGGCACGGTCGCACTGCGGCGCATCGATGCTGACCTCATATTTCGGGAAACGCTCGGAGTATGCGGACATCGCCATCATGATTTCCGGACGTTCGTTCAGCTTAGCCAGGAACTTGTTGGCATCGGCATTGAATTCCGACATCGGGCGGTCCTGCATGTCCTGTAACACGAGGTTTACGCAGCTGTTAGAGCCGTAGCCTGGCACCTGCGGCATCTGGAAGGGAATGACTGTTGCATTCTTGATGTCTTCGCAGTCCAGAGCGAAACGGCTATAGACGAGCATGATATTGTGGTTCATGCCCGGACGGTCGTCCCAGTTCTTCAGACGGATGATGAGGGTGGCGTAGCAGCTGGCCGAGCTTCCGGCCATCATGCCGTAGCCGCTGACCACCGCGTAGCTTTCCAGTTCAGGAATCTTTTTCACCTTTTCTTCCACTTTCTTTACAATCTCCTGGGTTTCATGCAAGGTGCAGCCCTCCGGCGCACGGACCTCAGCGAAGAACACGCCTTGGTCTTCCTGCGGCACAAGTCCTGACGGCAGGCCGCGCATGGCGATGATGAGCAACACGGCGGCGCCTGCAAGCAACACGCCCGCAACCCACGGACGCTTGATGAACTTGCTGACTCCGGATTTGTATTTGTTCAGAATGGCGTTATAGCTGACGGTATAGGCCTTCTTGACGTAGAAGTTCAGATTCTTTTTCTCTTGTTCATCCTTGGAGAAACGCATCATCAGGCCACACAAGGCCGGACAGAGTGTCAGTGCCGATATGCACGACAGACCGACGGATGATGCAAGCGTGACACCGAACTGCAAGAAGAACGATCCCGAGGTGCCGGGCATGAAGGCCACGGGGATGAACACAGCCATGAATACCAGTGTACACGAGACGACTGCTATGGAGACATCGCTCATGGCTTGGCGTGTGGCTTCGCGGGCGTCCGATATGCCGCCCTCCATTTTCGCCATCACCGCTTCAACCACGACGATGGCGTCATCCACCACCGTTCCGATGGCGAGCACCAAAGCAAATAGCGTCAATATATTTAGAGAGAAACCTGCAACCTTCACGATGGCAAAGGTGCCCAACAGCGACACGATGATCGACAGCGAAGGAATGACAGTCGCCTTGAAACTTTGCAGGAAGAAATAGACAACCAAAATGACGAGGATGATGGCGATGACGAGTGTTTCCACCACATTGTGGATGGCCGCGAAGAGGAAGTCGTCAGAGGTTTCCAGAATTTCGAATTCCAATCCGGCGGGCATCGTCGGTTTCAGCTCCTCATACAGCTTGTTGATGCGGGCATTCACTTCCGTGGCGTTGGCGCCCGGAGCTTGGAACACCATGTAGATGGTGCCGGGGTTACCATCGATGTTAGAGGTGAAGTTATAACTCACAGCTCCGATTTCCACGTCCGCCACATCGCTCAAATGCAGCAGGTGTCCGCCGTCGCTGGTGCGCAGCACAATGTCATTGAACTCCTCGACGGTTTTGAGCGTTCCCTTGTACTCCATCGAGTATTGGTAGGCATTCTCGCTCTGCTCGCCCAACGAGCCCGTTGCAGCAACGAAACTCTGTCCGCCAATGGCCGCGAACACGTCGTTCGGCTCCAGTCCGTACTGCGCCATCACATCGGGTTTCAGCCAGATTCGCAAGGCGTAGGTGTTACCGAGTGACATCACGTCGCCCACACCAGTGATACGCATCAGTCGCGGACGCACGTTGATGTCGATGTAGTTGGCGATGAAGTCAGCGTCGTACTTGCCGTCAACGCTCTTCAGTGCACCGATATGCAGGATGTTGCTCTGTTGTTTCATCACTTGCACGCCCACCTTTGTCACCTCCGAGGGCAGCAGCGCCGTTGCTCTGCTGACACGGTTCTGGACATTCACTGCGGCAATGTCGGGGTCTGTGCCCTGCTCGAAATAGACTTGGATGGAGACCTCGCCTGAGGCCGAAGCCGAGCTGGTGATGTAGGTCATACCCGGCACGCCATTGATGTTTTCTTCCAGCGGTTGCACCACCGACTTCATGATAGTGTTCGCGTCGGCGCCGGTATAGGATGTCGAGACACGCACCGTAGGCGGGGCGATGTTAGGATACTGCTCAATGGGCAACGTCAAAATACAGATGAAGCCCACCAGCGTAATGACAATCGCAATCGCGCATGCCATCACATGTTTGTTGATGAAAATATTTCCTTTCATGGCCTATTTAGAATTTTTCGGTGTTTCAGGGAAGAGCACTTGATCACCTTCCTGTACATTATTTGCTCCGACGGTCACAATCTTGTCACCGACTTTCAAACCGCTCGTTATGATGAAGTCCTTGCCGTTGCCGACATCCTGCGTCGTCACCGTAACGGCGGTGGCAGTGCTGTCAGGTTTTACCTTATAGACCAACGACTTGTCCTGCAGGCGCACCACGGCGAACTGCGGAACGACAATCACGTCCTTGTTATCGTCAGGCAGGATGATGGTGCCTTGGATACCGCTGTATAGTTGGCCATCCGGATTGGGGAAAGTGGCCTTGCAGGCGATGGTGCCTGTGGCGGCGTTCACCACACCGGTCATACTGGAAATACGCCCTTTGTGCTGATATTCCGTGCCGTTCTTCATCACGAAGGTTACATCCGGGAACAATTTCAGGGCGTCCTCCAAATTTCCTTCGTAACCCGTGGCAACAGCCATTTCCAGCACCGACTCGGGCACGGAGAACACGGCGTCCATCATCGTGTTGCCGCTGACGATAGTCAGGTGGGTGCCTGGGGACACTTGAAGACCTTCAGAGACGGGAATCTCGCCGATGATGCCTTCCACAGGGGCTGTTATGGTACAGAACCCCAGATTCACCTTGGCGCGGCTCACCGCAGCGCGAGCCTGGCTCACAGCAGCCTGCGCCTGTTTGTATGAGTTCTCGGAGTTGTCCAGCATATAGCGGCTCACGATGTTCTTCTCAAACAGGTTTTTGTTTGACTCATATTCCAGTTTTGCACTTCTGGCCGATGCTTCTGCAGCCTGCAGGTTTGCCTGTGCGGCTTCCAGTTCCAATTGTGCGTTGCGCGAATCAATGATGAACAGCGTTGTGCCTTTCTTCACTTGCTGGCCTTCGCTTACGCAGATTTTCATCAACTGGCCGCTCACTTGCGGCGAGATGGTCACATCCGCTTGGCCCTTCAGCTTGGCACTGAATTTAATGGGCACCGAGATGTCCTGTTTCTTCACAATCATCGTTTCAAATGACGTCTTCGTTTCCTGGGGAATATCTACCCCACAGGAAACCATCCCGACCAAGAGGCCAAGCATGCAAATCCATTTCATCGGTTTCATAATCATAATTTTATTGTTTTTTTTATATTAAATTAATTATTTTTTTCAAGAACGCTAAGTGTGTTTCTTTTGCTGATGGCCAACAAGCTGCCGAACACCAGCAGCCCGTTCACAATCAGCAACTCATAACCAAACTTGTACCCCCACAGCCACTGAACCGAATGTTGGGAGAGCAAGTAGCACAACGAGGGTATCAACACCGCGATGACCGGCACAAGCCAGCGACGTCCATCGGGAATCTCTCGTTTTGTGAACATGCCAAAAATGAACATGCCCAAAAGCGGACCGTAAGTGTAAGAAGCCACCATGAAGATGATGCGGATAAGCGCATCATTATGATGGCTGGAGGCAATGATGATAACGGCCAGGAAAAGCATGGAGATAATCACGTGCACCAGCCTGCGCACTTGAGTCTGCTTAGCCTCATCGGGATAGCGGTTTTCAATCCGCAGGATGTCATAACACACCGTAGTGGTCAGTGCCGTGAATGTGCCGTCGGCAGATGAGAAGCCGGCCGAAATAAGGCCAAACACGAAGACTATCGCTCCCGCCTTGCCCAAATAGTTAAAGGCAATTTCGGGATAGATGCGGTCGGTCGGCATGCTGGCAACATCGATGCCCTTTTGCTGGGCGAAGGCCAGCAACATGCCGCCAAGGAGCAGGAAGAGCATATTCACCACCACCAAGATAGAGGTAAATGAGGCCATGTTGCGACGCGCATCGCGCAAGGATTTGCACGACAAATTCTTCTGCATCATATCCTGATCCAAACCCGTCATGGCAATGGTGATGAACATACCGCCGATGATCTGTTTCAGAAAAAAACTGTTATCTCTCCAATCCACATTGAACACTCTGCGGCAGTCGGTGCCGTCCTTGCCGGCGGTGGACATAGCCTGCCACACATCCGAAAACGAGCCACCCATATTCCGCATAATCACGGCGATGGTGATCACCAAAGCGGTAAGCAGAAAGGTAGTCTGCAGCAAATCTGTCCACACTACCGTCTTCAGTCCGCCACGGAACGTGTATAGCAGGATGATGATGATCATGACCACTGCAGTAAGCCATATCGGAATATGCCAGCCTTCGAAGACAAACACTTGGAGCACGAAAATGACCAAATACATCCGCAGGGCCGAGCCCAAAAGGCGCGAAACAAAGAAAAGTACTGAGCCTGTCTTATGGGCCTCCTTCCCTATCCTCGACCCCAAATATTCGTACACTGAAGTAACATTCAACTTATAGTATAACGGCAGAAGAAGTCCTCCAATCACCAGATACCCAAGAATATAGCCCAACACCACACCAAAGTAGGTAAACTGTGTGGTATAGACATCGCCGGGTACTGACATAAAGGTCACACCCGATAGAGAACTGCCAATCATGCCATATGCTACCACAAACCATGGCGACTTGCGGTTACCCGTGAAATAGGTTTTGTTATCCGCTTTGCGTGAAGTGATTCCGGTGATGACAAACAGCAGAATCACGTAGAAGACGAAGAAGGAGAAGATGAAGATTTGCATAGTAAACGATTAGAGATGAACGATCATCGATTATCGAATCGATAATCGACTATTTCTCGTAGCCGGGTTTGCCCAAGAGACGGAACATATTGCGTTTGTAGGCTTCCACGCCGGGTTGGTCAAACGGATTCACTTTTAGCATATAGCCGCTGACGGCACAACTCATCTCGAAGAAATAGATCAACTCACCCAGATGGCACTCGTTTATTTCAGGAATGGAAATCTTGATATTGGGCACTTTGCCATCCACATGCGCCTGGCAGGTGCCTTGCTGCGCGATATGGCAAATCTCGTCAATGCTACGATGTTGCAGATAGTTCAGTCCGTCGGTGTTCTGCTCGTCAAAAGGAATATTGACGAAGGAATGTGCATGTTCCACGGTCAGCACCGTCTCAAACAGCTGACGGGTACCTTCCTGAATATACTGTCCCAAGGAGTGAAGATCCGTGGAGAATATGGCGCCTGCGGGGAAAATGCCCTTGTTCTCCTTGCCTTCACTTTCGCCGAAGAGTTGCTTGAACCATTCCACAAAATAGAAGAACTTGGGTTCGAAAGAGGTCATCAACTCCACTTTAAGTCCTTGATTGTAGAGCATATAGCGAAGCAGTGCATATTGCATAGCCTGGTTGTGGGCAAAATCCGCATTGTCGTACAGTTCTTTGCGCATGGCTTTGGCACCTTCCAGCAATTTGCGAATGGAGAAGCCTGCGATGGCGATGGGCAGCAACCCCACCGGAGTGAGCACAGAGTAACGACCGCCCACATCGTCTGGAATCACGAAAGTGGGATATCCTTCCTGAGTAGCCAGCGTCTTAAGCGCGCCGCGCTCACGGTCGGTGATGGCCACGATGCGATCACGTGCAGCATCCACGCCATATTTGTCTTCACAATGCTGCTTCAGGATGCGGAACGCCAGCGCCGGCTCCGTAGTTGTACCCGACTTGGAGATGACCACCAACGAGTAGTCCTGCTGATCCAGAACCTCCAACAGATCGTGGATATAGTCCTCGCTCATGTTGTTGCCGGCATACATAACCGTAGGCGCAGTAGTGCGCACCATGGGTTTGAAGCAATGTTGCAGGGCCTCAATCACGGCTCTTGCTCCGAGGTATGAGCCACCGATGCCGATAACCACCACCACTTTGGATTGAGCAGCCAGCTTGGCAGCACATTCTTCTATATCTTGAATATCCTGTTCGGTGACATCTTCGGGCAGAGACAGCCAGCCTAGAAAGTCATTGCCTCTCCCACTCTTTTGTATAGTTTCCTGATAGGCGGCCTCCGCCAAAGCGGCATGTGCATGAAGTTCCTCTTCGGAAACAGCAAACAAAGCGTCATTGTATTGTAATTTCATTGTTGTAGTATTTAGGTTAATTTTTAATGAATTCTTTTTATGAATGGAGATTGCAAAGATAAGAATTTTTTATTTTCCGAAAAAAATCTATTTTTGCGCTCGGTTATGAAAATATGCATGTCGTTCATAAAGAAACTGTCCGGCACTTTGGTGCTGATGATTTTTGTGCTCTGCTCAAGCTTTGCGCAACGTGTCACCTTGTCCGGAACAGTGAAGGCTGCCGAAAGCGGAGAATCGCTGATGGGGGCCTACGTCATGCTTGTAGATACGGCCAACACGCAGAACCGGCAGGGATGTATCACCAACCAAGCGGGTTTCTTCTCCGTCACTGTGCCCACGGGCACCTACCGGCTCACCGTCAGCTACATGTCTTACCAGACCATCAACGAGGTGGTGCACATGAGCAAGAGTGTCATGCGCAGCTTCGACCTGGAGCTGGAGACCATCACGGGTCAAGAGGTGGTGGTCACGGGGCAGAAGAGCGACCACAACATCGCTTCCGCCGATGTGGGGCGCATGGAGCTGAAGATAGAAACCATCAAGTCGATGCCCGCGCTGATGGGCGAGGCCGACGTCATCAAGTCGGTGCAACTGCTGCCGGGCGTGCAGTCGGGTGGCGAGGGCAACAGCGGCTACTATGTGCGCGGGGGCGGCACTGACCAGAACCTAATCCTGCTCGACGAAGCCACGGTCTATAACCCCGGCCATCTGTTCGGGTTCTTTTCCATCTTCAACGCCGATGCGGTCAAGAACGTGGAGCTCATCAAATCGGGAATGCCCGCCTACTACGGCGGACGGGCCGCCTCCATCCTCAGCGTCTATCAAAAAGAAGGCAATTTGAAGAAATACGAGGTAGAGGGTGGTCTTGGTCTCATTTTTTCCCACCTTACCATACAGGGACCGCTGAAGAAAGACAAAGCCTCTTTCATCATCTCCGGCCGGAGAACCTACGCCGATGTGCTTGTGCAACCTTTCCTCAAATCCAATTCCCCGCTGAAAGGCATGGGGTTCTATTTCTACGACCTGAACGCCAAGTTCAACATCATCATTAACGACAAGCACCGGCTCTACTTCGGGGCCTATTACGGCAGCGATGTGTACGGGTTCAAATCGGCCTCCGAGCAGACAGTCTGCAAGTTCCGCTGGGGCAACGCCACCGCTTCCGCCCGCTGGAACTACATCATCAACGAAAAGATGTTCCTCAACACCACCGCCTCCTTCAGCTACTACGACTTCGGCACCGAGATGGGCATGGACGTTTTCCAGTTCAAGTTGAAATCCGGCATCCGCGATTACGGTTTGAAGAGCGAGCTGACTTGGCTTCCCACGCCGAAGCACAACATCCGGTTTGGCGTGCACGACATCCTGCACCAATGCCTGCCCGGACAATATGCGGTGCAGGCAGGCGAGGGCTTCGATTTCGCGTTACCGAAGGTACAGCCCTACTTTGCCAACGAGTTGAGCATCTATGCACACGACGAGTGGGACATTGCCAAACGATGGAAACTCAACGCCGGCTTGCGGTACACTCATTTCAGCCATATCGGGGCATTCACCCGTTACCATCTGAATGAGACGGGCGCCGTTGTCGATTCCACCGTCTATAAGCCCGGCGAGCTCATCAGCCAGTACAACCGGGTGGAACCACGCCTGTCGCTCCGCATCCTGCTAGACTCCGCCACCTCCATCAAGGCCTCCGCCACATTGAACTACCAATTCCTGCACCAGATTTCCATGGCCAGCATCACGCTGCCCACGGATGTATGGATGCCCTGCACGGACCTGCTCAAGCCCCAAACCGTGATTCAGGTGTCGCTAGGTGTGTTCCGCAACTTCCACCACGACATGTTCGAGACTTACGTGGACCTCTACTACAAGAAGATGTACAACCTCGCCGAATACCGCGACGGGCTCGCATTCGAAGCCCTGACGGTCAACCCCGACCAGCTCTACGTTTTCGGGCAAGGATGGGCCGCCGGAGCCGAGTTCTTCGTCAAGAAAACACGCGGCAGATTCACCGGTTTCATCGGCTACACATTAGGCTACACACGGCGGCAGTTCGACGAGCTTAACAACGGCAATCCCTTCTGGGCCAAGTACGACCGCCGGCACGACGTCTCCATCAGCCTCAGCTACGAGATATTGCGCAACAAGCTGAGTGTGTCGGCCCTGTGGGTCTATCAGACCGGCAACACCATGACCATCCCCATCGGCTACTATTTCTACATGGGCTCCTACATTACAGAATTCAGCGAGCGCAACGCCTACCGTATGCCGCCGTACCATCGCCTCGACATTGCCGTCAACTGGACCATCGCCAAGAAAAAACGCTTCGAGACCGGACTCAACTTCTCCATTTACAACGTTTATAACCGCAAAAACCCCTTCTTCATATTCCTCGAGACTTCCACCAATTTCGACGAAAACAGCAACGATTTCTCCATCAACTCCAAAGCCTACCAGATGAGTCTCTTCCCTATCATTCCGTCGGTGATGTGGTGGTTTAAGTTTTAGAGATGAGAGTTTAGAGATGAGAGATTAAAGATTAAAGATTAAAGATTAGAGACTTGAGACTTGAGAGTATAACCATTATAAGAACGTGATTCCATTTTTTTGAAACCTGAAACTTGAAACCTGTTACTTGACATGAAAAACCCCATTCGCAATTTCATAATATTGTTCCTCCTTTTTCCTTTGGCATTTTCCGGGTGCCAGCAGGAGATTGAAGTGGATTTGCCAGACTACGAGCCCAAGATAGTTGTAGAGGGCACGATTGAGAATGGAAAACCCGCCATGGTTATCTTGTCTAAAAGCATATCCTACTTTGCCCATATTGACTTGAGCTACCTGCTGAACAACGTTTTCATCCGGGATGCGGAAGTCTATGTCACCTCTTCTGATGGGGAGACGGAGCGGCTGATGTTCCAGTATTGTGCCGATTCGCCTGTCTATTTCGCCTACTGTGGCAACAATATACGGGGCAAGGAGAACACCACGTACACGCTGACCATCAACTACGACGGGCAAATCTACAAAGCCACCACCACCATCCCGCACACTTTCGAATTGGAGGACATCAGGTTTTCTTCCATCTCCGAATTCATCAACGCGGACACCATGAGGACCATCCGTATTCAGATGACCGACAATCCTGCAGAGGAGAACTATTACGCCTTCCAGCTCAAGGTATCTTGTCCTTCGTTCAAGGACCGCCTTTGGGTAAGCACGGTGCCGATTGCTTTTGATGACAAGACGCTCAACGGCATCACCTTCAACTACGAGTTGGAACGGTACGGCTACTCCACCATGTTCTCGTACATGATGTCGGAGGAAGAGCGGCAAGCACAGCGGCGAATCACTTTCCGCCCGGGCGACACCGTATATGTCAAGCACAGCCAGATGGACCACAACTCATACCGGTTCATGCTCACGGGCGGCACTGAGGCCATCATGGGCACCAACCCCTTTACCAATCCCGCCCCCGTAATCTCTAACATCGAGGGTGAAAACGCTTTAGGAGCATGGTGCGGATTCGCCTCCAAGATTGACACGCTGGTCTGGCCGGACACCATCGGGTATTTGAACGGCACCTACGTAGCTCGTTAAAGACTCCGCTTTCTTCTCTTTTCCATTACCCGCCCCGACAAACCAATAATTTTGTATTTTTGCGGCTTAATAATTATTTCATACTATGGATAAATATTGGTTTGCAGGTATAATGCAGATTGGCGTTGGAACAGAGGACTTTTACGCTACGGAGCGATGGCTTCACGACATGTTCCAAGCCAACATCAAGATATTGGAAGACGACACTGTGGCGGAGCGAATGCTGCCCTACACAGGCAACCAGCCGCAGAAGCGACACGCTTGCATCAATTGCAACTTGCAGGGCGGCGGCGGATTCGAGATTTGGCAGTATTCGGAACGGAAGCCCATGCCCGTCTCTTTTGACATTCAGGTCGGCGACCTCGGCGTCTTCGCCGCCAAAGTGAAGAGCCACAACATCCCCGCCTACCACGAGGAGCTCTCCAACAAGGGTGCAGAACTCAGTCCTATCGTGACCGACCCGCGAGGCCTGCCCACCTTCTATGTGCACGACCCGGCCGGCAACTGCTTTCAAGTGGTGGAAGACAACGATATTTTCATTGACAGGGATTACTACTCCGGCGGCGTGGTGGGAGCCATGCTGGGCGTCACTGACATAGATCGCTCCCGTGTGGTCTATAGCGACATTCTAGGCTATGACACAGTGGTCTATGACAAGACCGGCGTTTTCAGCGATTGGCAAGGCCTTCGCGGCGGCAGCCAGAACTACCGCCGAGTGCTGCTTGCCCGTTCCAAGCCGTTCCAGGGCCCGCTCAGCGAGCTGTACGGCAACAGCACCATCGAGTTGGTGCAAGCCCTCGACCGCACTCCGAGCAAGATTTTCGAAGGCCGCTTCTGGGGCGATCCCGGCTTCATCCAACTTTGCTTCGACGTCATCCATATGCGCGAACTGGAGAAACGGTGCAATGAGCTGGGCTTCAAGTTCACAGTGGACAGCTGTCCCGACGATACGAAGTTCGTTATGGGAAAGGCTTCTGGCCATTTCACCTACATCGAGGATCCTGACGGCAATCTCATCGAGTTTGTGGAAACACAATTCATTACCCTCAACAACAAATTGAACATCAAACTTGACTTCCTGAAGAGAGATCGCACTAAGGCTTTCCCAAGATTCTTATTCCATCTGTTACGATTAAACAGAGTTAAACCCCGCTAATCATGACAGTTACCGACTTAATCAAACAGGATGTCCGATACGAAGAGGCGCTCAAGGCGTGCATGAACTGTGGCATGTGCACAGCGGTGTGTCCGGCGGCTGAGTTCTATGACTACGACCCGCGCCGCATCTGTGACACTGTTCAGCGTGGCGATGAAAATGCCATTGAGAAGCTGCTGCGCTCTGACACCATCTGGTACTGTGGGCAATGTATGTCATGCCTGCCAAGATGTCCCCGCGGCAATGCTCCTGGTGAAATCATTACCGTGTTGCGCAAGATTTCCCAAGAGCTTGGCTATTTCAAAGATAGCGAGAAAGGGCGTCAGCAGGTGAATCTGATGAACAGCATCGAGCAGAATATCCTTGACATCGGCTACTGCGTACACCCCGACAAAGTGGATCCGGACAAGCATATAGAGCAAGGCCCCGTCTGGCGATGGTATCGCGAAAACATTGAGGAGATTGCGGCCAAGTTGGGTGCCAATTACCACGGCGAAGGCTCCGGAGCACTGCGCACCATCCCGCACGAGGACATGGAAGAAGTACACAAGATTTTTGAGGTGACCGGAGGCATGGATCTTCGAGATAAAGTATTGAAATAACATGACAGACTTTGGATTCTCTATATCGAAAACCCGCTCGATAAATCTTTCCAAATCAGATTTATCCAAATTCGAACGTTTGAAGGAACTGGTACCCTCATTCAAACGCTGCATCAGCTGTGGGGACTGTACCGCATCCTGTTCGGCACGCCAGTTCACCGACTTCAACATCCGCAAGACACATTGCTATTTCCGCAGAGGACAGTATGACAAGCTGGAACAAGAACTCCAGAAATGCATGCTCTGCGGAAAATGCACACTCGTTTGCCCGAGAGGCGTCAACCTGCGTTCTCTCATCATCAACATGCGCCAAATACTCACCAACACTAACGAGATCATAGGATAATGGAAAACTTCAGTCCTTTCGTGTTGCCATTTGTATTGGGATCCATCGCGCTCCTGATCATCTGTCTGTACAAATATATCCGCTGGATACGGCAGTTCGACCGTCTTCAACAGAAGACCCTGCTCAAGAACATCATCTCCATCAAGTTCCTGCCCGCCATCGGAGAAATGTTCCGCGAGTGCCTGTTGCACGTGCGCATCACCAAGAAAAACTGGCGGTTGGGCTATATGCACCGCAGCATCGCCTTCGGTTGGTTCCTGCTGATTGTGGTGGGTGCCATCGAGGGACGCATCGGCACGAAGGGAAATTTCCACTACTGGGTGGCCATCTTCTACCGCTATTTCCACCAAACGCCACCGGAAACGCACGCTGCATGGGTAATCACCCAATTGATGGATTTTCTTTTGCTCTACGTTTTGTCCGGTATTTTCCTGGCTCTTGTCAAGAAAATCCATTCCAGAATACTGGGTATGAAACGTGCCACGAAGCACACGGTCATGGACCGGGCCATCCGGGTCTCCTTGTGGGGTATCTTCCCGCTCCGCCTGCTCAGCGAGTCAGTATCCGCATGCCTGTACCACAACGGCGGTTTTCTCACCCAGACCATCGGCGATCTATTCAGCACCCATGTGGCAGAAGTTTTGGAGATGCCATTCTGGACGCTCTACTCCATAGACCTGTGCGTTTTCTTCGTGCTGTTGCCGTTCACCCGCTATATGCACATCTTCACGGAAGTGTTCCTTATCTACTTCCGCAAGGTGGGTCTGCGCGAGCACACCAAGCTGACCGGCTTCTCCAAGTTCGAGTTAAGCTCCTGCTCCCGCTGCGGCATGTGCATCGATGTATGCCCATTATACAAAGATCTGGGCATCACAGACGTGCAGTCGGTATATCTGCTTCGCAATCTGCGCAACTTGGAGCACCACAAGGACATCATCGCCGCCGGCAAGAACTGCCTGATCTGTCATCGTTGCGCCGAAGAGTGTCCTGTGAACATTGACCTGATGAACCTGCGGCGCATCTCCCGAGACAAAGGCGAGTTGGACCTGATTGACAATTACAAATATCTCCACAAGGTCAAATCCTTCAACGCCATTGGACGTGTGGCCTATTTCGGTGGGTGCATGTCACATCTCACGCCCGGCATCACAGAGTCCATGCAAACCATCTTCAGGGCTGTGGATCAAAAATACTGGTTCATGGATGAGGACAAGAGCATCTGCTGCGGACGCCCTCTGCTGCAACAGGGGTTCAACAACCAGGCTGCAGAACTGCGACGCAAGAACACCGAGCTTATCATCAACTCGGGTGCACAGATGCTAATTACCTCCTGCCCAATTTGCTACACCTCTTTCAAGAAAGAATACAAGCTCTCCATTCCGGTGCTTCACCATACGGAATACATCAATATGCTCATCAAAAATGGCAAGCTGAAGGTGCAAAAGAGCGACTTGAAGGTCACCTACCACGACCCGTGCGAGCTGGGACGCGGTTGCGGAATCTACAAGGAGCCGCGCAAAGTGCTGAAAGCCGTTTCCACCCTGCTCAAAACCCAAAACGAGAAGGAAAACAGCCTCTGTTGCGGTTTGAACCTCGGCAACACGGTCATCTCCTTAGAGCAGCAAAGTACCATACGAAACTCGGCATTGGACAATCTCATGGCACCCAATCCGGATGTCATTGCCACTGCCTGCCCCATGTGCAAGAAAGCCTTCCTGCACGGCACTAACGCCAAAGTAAAGGACATCGCCGAGATTGTGGCGGAAAATATTGAAAAGAAATAATGGATATGAATACGAGATTAAGTGTCAACATCAACAAAGTAGCCACCATCCGCAACGCACGCGGAGGCAACATGCCCGACCTGATCCAGGTGGCCAAAGACTGTGAGCGCTTCGGCGCACAAGGCATCACCGTACACCCGCGTCCTGATGGACGCCACATCAAATACCAGGATGTGTACGACTTGAAGAAAATCGTCACTACGGAGTTCAATATCGAGGGGTATCCCTCCGACAGCTTCATGGACCTCGTTACGGAGGTTGTTCCCACGCAGGTGACGCTCGTACCGGATCCGCCCGAGGCGCTGACCTCCAACGCCGGCTGGGACACACTTGCCAACCGTGAGTTTCTCACCAATATCATCAACCGGTTGCACGACAAGGGCATCCGCGCCAGCATCTTTGTGAATGCGGACCCGAAAATGGTGGCAGGCGCCAAAGCCACTGGCACCGACCGTGTGGAACTCTACACCGAATCGTACGCCGCCAACTACCTCAAGGATCGTGAGGCTGCTATCCGCGATTTCGTCGTTGCTGCACAAGAAGCCGAAAAGCAGAATATCGGCCTCAACGCCGGTCACGACCTCTCGCTGGTGAACTTGAAATACTTCCAAGAGCAGATTCCAGGCCTTCTGGAGGTTTCCATCGGTCATGCACTGATCTGCGATGCGCTGTATCTCGGTTTACAGGAAACCATCCGCCAGTATCTGCTGCAGTTGCAATAGCCGATGACTGCCAAGCATCGGGTCATCCCCATTTTCATCCCGCAGAAGGCGTGCCCACACCGGTGCACGTACTGCAACCAGTTTGCCATAGCAGGCCAAGACCATATTCTTAGTCCTGAAGAGGTTAACAGCATCATCCAACAACATTTAGCCACCATACCGAAAGGCAGCCACATCCGCATTGCCTTTTTCGGGGGCAGTTTCACCGGCATGAGCATAGAGGAACAGAACGCCTATTTGGATGTGGCTTCTCCATACGTGCAAAACGGCACAGTAGAGGGCGTCCAGCTCTCCACCCACCCCGATTATATCAACCTGGAGATTTTGGACAATCTCAAACAGCACGGCGTCACCCTCATCGAGCTGGGCGCACAATCATTGGACGACGAAGTACTACAGGCTGCCAACCGTGGGCACACGGTGCAACAGGTGCATGAGGCCGCAGCCATGATACGACAAGATGGATTTGAATTAGGTTTGCAGATGATGATCGGACTGCCCGGCGACACGAAAGAGAAAGCCCTGCGCACCGCCCAACGCATTGCCGACTTCGGGGCAACTTGCACTCGCATCTACCCCACCCTCGTGGTCAAGAGCACGCGCCTCGCCACCGACTATGCCGAAGGTCGTTACCAGCCACTCACACTGGAAGAGGCCGTGGATTGGTGCAAGGATCTGTATCTGTTTTTCCAAGAAAGAGACATCACCGTTTTGCGCATGGGGCTGCATCCCTCCGAAGGACTGCTTTCCGGCAGCGACTACCTTGCCGGACCGTTCCATGTCTCCTTCAAAGAACTCGTTTTATCGGCCATCTGGCACGATAGGATTTTGGATCAATTACATGGTAACCCGCAGGCAGAGGCAATCATTACGGTTCCTGCTGGGGAAATCAACTATGCAGTGGGATATGGAGGAAGCAACCGGAAATCGTTCCCTAATGTCACATTCAGGACATAAATACTTGTTTTGCAGATTCTTTCCGTTTTAATACAAGGCTGGAACAAGGCCAACGGCTATTCCGTGCGCTGCGTGCGAGACTGACGGAACAAAGCGAATTCGATAGTGCTCGGGCTCGGCTTCTCCTGCGAAAACATCATCGTGAAAAACGCTGATCACAGCGACGGGATTTTCAAGAGTGGCCTGACGCACATGCACTACCGCGCGTGGTGACTCGGCCTCGGCATAAACTACCGGCAGCACGCCACTCCGGATATCCTCTGCAAAGAACACATATTCGCCATCTTCCTGGCAGAAACCATCCAAACGCTGGCCCCCGACTTGTATGTATGACAATTTCTTGTTATAAATCAAGCGGATGTCATCCAGATAGAGGGCATCGCCTTTGGCACCACTCATCACGTAACGGTTGGTGGAAAAGCAGAACAGGAGATAGCTCGGCTTACGGGTCCAGGTGTTTAGTGTGGGAATGGGAGCCTGATTTGCGGTGGCCGTATAGACTTTGTCATAAGCCTTGAAAGCTTGCTTGTACTTGTGCCACTTCCCGTCGTTGGGATTCTTGAAATAGAGAATCGCAGAGGCAATATCGGATGCTTGTCCAATATCCACAAAGTCACGGAAATCACAATCCGTGTGCAGATGGGCTTTGGCGGTGGCATACACACTGCCTTTCATATCAAACTTCGCCCAAAAACTAATGGAATCCGGTCTTCCCGTGAACTTGTAGGCATAGCCATTGGCACGATCGGTATAACAATAATTCTTAGGACTGGACGCACCCATCGCGCCCATATAGACCCGTCCGCTGGTGAGTGCACCATTGGCCGAAACGCCCAATATCTTCGTGCAGCGAAGTACTACGGCGTACTTGCCACTGTGGCCAGCCACACGCTCCAACGCTGCAGGATTGCCCACCCCACCCTTGTTCGACACTGTCTTGGCAAATACACCGCCCGCCTCGTTGAACGAGTGCCAACCCTTGGGCGAAGAGGTAACCTCACCCGGCCAGTTCTCAAACCCCGGATTAGGCATCTGCACCTGCGCGTGTAAGGAGAATAGCCCTATTACAGCATCTATTATCAATAATAAACAAAAGCGCTTCATAACCTTCATTTGCTATTATTCAGTTGAGAGTTTAGAGTTTAGAGACTATCTTTCATCTCTCAACTCTCAACTCTCAACTCTCAACTCTCAACTCTCAACTCTACACTCTACTCCTCCCATCCATCAAAAATCTCCGGACCATACACATTATGCTCTCCTTTGTGGTTAGGCAACCAAATCTGAGCAAAGAACGGGCTGTGTGCGGCGAGGTCGTCGTAATCCCATGCGGGAGGCAGACACTCGGGGCACCAATGGCCACCCAGGAGAATCAGCTTGGGCGAAGCCATGAAACGGTGGCCTTTGTGGCATTCCCACTCCAACTGCTTTTCAGGATCTCCATCATAGCTGGTAGAAATCAGCTTGCCGCCTCTGAACTCTGCCGCTTTTTGCAATTCTTCCAGCGTGAGAGCCGACAGCGACTTGCTTTCATCGTAGCCGTGGTCGATGTGCACGGCCTTTTCGATGCCAGCAGGTGCCGAAAGGTCAGCATGCTTCCAGTCGGGGATGTTTTTCCAATTTTCCAAACTGCCATAATAAGCTTTGATGCGGTTCTGATCGTTATGTTTGATCCACCATTGCGTGCCCCATTGCTTCTTGTTGGCCATGGGCCACAAAGCGGCTTTGATGATGCACGCGGGCACAATCTTGGCCAAATGGAAGAACCATGGCAGTCCCTTGCTCATCTTATCGAAATACTCGTCGGCAGTGGTATTCTCACGAAAATGCAGATATTTCTCCAATTCATCGGCATCCAGATAATACTGGCCGTGGAAGTTACGAAGCACAAACCAGTTGGCGTTGAAAATCTTCTCAGGACGTGGGCAGTGCACGGCCTTCAGTATCTTGCACTCAAACTCATAGTTGGTCATGCGGTAGCTAGGACCGCTGCTGATGTTATAGAAGCGATTCCAGAACTCCTCGGGCACGTCGTCGCCGCACACGTTGGCGAGCAGACGGCCGGAGTCTTCCACCGTAGCCCACTCCAACACGCCGCGGATAGGGACATGGAACATGATGGGATCGAAGTTTTTCAGGATGCCCGGATAGAGGATTCCCGACTGGCGAAGGCTCACCCAATGTTTCAGACCTGAGTCGGCGAAGATGCGCTCGGCGATGATCTTGCTGATGCCGTAATGGTCATACACGCTGGAGCAGATGGGATCACCGGTGCGTCCCCAGTGCACGGGCTCATTGCGGTCGGAAGTCTGGGCCACGGAGCCGATATAGACTACGCGGATGTCGTCAGCGTTGGGCTGCGCCAGCACCGCTTTGACCACATTCTGTGCCGAGGTGACGTTCACATGCAGGGTCTTCTTGGGGTAGTAGTCCGCCGACGGAGAGACCATGCCGCCCACATGGAGGACGTAGTCTGCGCCGGAGACGCCCGCCAGCACATCCTCATAGCGGGTAAGGTCGCCCCACACCACATGGATTTTGTCCATGATCGGGGCCAGCTTCTTCAGGTTCTTTTTGCTATGGCGAGCCAGAATGGTAACATCGTATTTATCGGGTTGTTTCAGCAGTTCCTGCAATCCCGCCCACCCCATGAGGCCGGTGGCGCCAGTAAGAAAGACTCTTTTTTTCATGTCGTAAAAAATTGAGCGGCAAAAATACGAAATAATAATAAGATGAAATTACTGGCATCGTACCGAATCATCCTATTGGATCAACTTAACTATTATTTGTTAAAACATGTTGTATTTCAATATGTTACATATTTTTTTATATCTTTGCAGCGGTATAAAATTTTGAACTATGGAAAACATAAAACTTATGAAAACAACACAATACGGAGACGTTGTAATTTATCATGTTGCTGAGAATGCCGACATTGAGGTACGGGTGGCTGATGACACGGTTTGGCTGTCACAGGCCCAGATGGCGATTTTGTTTGGTACACAACGACAGGCAATTACAAAACATTTGAAGCACATTTATGAAGTACATGAGTTGGAAAAATTAGCAACCAGTTCCATTTTGGAACTAGTTCAAATGGAGGGCACACGTCAGGTGAAACGTCCTGTTGAGTTCTATAATTTGGATGTCATTATTTCTGTTGGTTTTCGTGTCAACACACAAAAAGGCATAGAATTCAGGCAGTGGGCAAACAGAATCCTAAAAAACTATTTTGTTTATGGGTTTCCCATAGAAAAACGATTTGAGAAAATAGAGCAACGTATTTCCAAAACTGAGCAACAAATCAAACAAATCGTACAGACCGCCTTGCCGCCTAAAGCCGGATTATTTTTCAAAGGAGAGACATTCGATGCATACGTATTTGTGGCGGATTTGATTCGAAGTGCCCAAGAAGACATTAAACTGGTTGACAACTACATATATGACAGTGTGCTTCTACTGCTGGGCAAACGGCAAGCGGAAGTGAGCGCTACCATTTATACGGAGCGCATTACGAATCAATTCCAAACAGATCTCAGTAAATACAACACCCAATATCCACCCATCACAATCAAAGAGATAGAGAAGGTTCATGACAGGTTTTTAATCATAGACCAACAACACCTTTACCATTTCGGTGCCTCCTTCAAGGATTTAGGCAAACGATTGTTCGTTGTATCAAAGATTGAGGAACCTGCGGTGACAGAAGCTTTGATGAAGGTGTTCTCGTAAATGTTTGAAAAAAACAACAAGGACGCGAAGTCGTAATCTCGCGTCCTTGTTGTTTTGGGAGGTATGTGATTATTGTTTCACCACCTTCCTTATCCCCATTATGTTGCCGTCCGCCACGGCCTTGATGAAATACACGCCGTTGGCGTAACGGGACAGGTCGATTTGCGCGGCCTGTAGAGACGCAAAATTTTGCGTCTCTACAACGCCCAACAATTTTCCATAAATATCATAAAATTGGATAGTCACATTACCCAATTTTCCATTCCCCATTTCGCATTCCACATTGACAATGCCGTTTGTAGGATTCGGATAGACCGTCATGAACGCGGCAAAATCGTGATTCTCTATACCCACCGTGATGGTCAAATGCAGTGTTACCACACTATCGCAACCATGTACGGTTTGCAGGGTTTGTGTGTAATCGCCAGATTGGCAATAAGATTCCCCGTTCCATTCGTAGCAAGGTTCAGGGCATTCAATGGTGAATTCGACGGTGGCGGGCTGCCAAACGTTGACCGTCGCATCAGCCATGCTGCTACAGCCAGCGGCGTTGTAACCAATAACTTGATAGATGCCTGCAGCATTAACCGTTAAAGCATTGTCCGTGGTGCCGTTGCTCCAGAGGTAGGTCTCGCCACCGTTGGCTGTGAGGGTTGTGCTCTCACCCGCACAGATGTTCGTTTCACCTGTGATGGTGATGACAGGCAGTTGCGACACCAATACAGTCACGTTGGCGGTGTTGCTACAACCTTCCGCTGAGGTGCCGGTAACGGTATAGATGCCGAATGCGTTGATGCTAACTGACGCTGTATTTTCGCCGGTGGACCAGCTGTATGTATTAGCCCCAGTGGCCGTCAGTGTGGTGCTACTACCTTGGCAGATTGTACTATTGCCGGAAATTGTTACCGTAGGCAATGAGTTTACTGTTACCGTGACATTCGCTGTGGCAGAACAGCCCTCAGCGTTGGTGGCGGTAACCGTGTAAATACCGCTTTGGCTAACACTGATGCTGTTGCTCGTACTGGCATTGCTCCAAAGGTAAGAGGTGCCTCCGTTGGCGATGAGGGTTGTGGTCTCGCCTTCGCACAAGGTGGTATTGCCCGTGATGGAGGGCGTAGGCAGGTTTTTCACCGCCAACGTGAGTGTCAGCACACTATCACAGCCGTTTACGGTCTGTAGAGTGTGCGTGTAGGTACCAGCCGTTGTGAGGTTTTGTCCGTAGAAGTTGTAGCTCTCGCCTTGGCAGATGCTGTGCGTGAGCGGGATGTTGTAAGTGGGATTGACAGAGACTGTCTTCGTGGCAATATTGCTACAGCCGTTGTCATCCGTACCCGTGACGGTGTAGTTGCCTGCATTGCTGACGGTTATGGAAGCATTGGTGGAAGCGTTGCTCCACACGTATGTGTTCGCGCCCGTGGCGGTGAGCGTGACGTTATCGCCCTGACAGAAGCTGCTATTGCCGCTGATATTGACATTCGGCAGCGGGTTAACAGTAACGGTAACGTTCGCAGTGTTGGAGCACCCCTCCGCATTAGTGGCAGTAACTGTGTAAACACCACTCTGGCTCACGCTTATGTTGTTGCCAGTGCTGGCGTTGCTCCAAACGTAAGAGGTGCCGCCGTTGGCAGTAAGTGTGGTGGTTTCGCCTTGGCATAAGGTGGTGTTGCCCAAAATAGTGGGAGTAGGAGTGGTTCCTACAGAAACATTTACAGAAGCGGATGAGGAACATCCGTTAGGCAAGGTGACCGTTACCGTGTAATTGCCCGGCGTGTTCACCGTGATGAACAAAGTGCTGGCACCGTTGCTCCACGCGTAGCTTCCCGAACCGCTGGCCGACAGCGTGGTGCTCTGTCCTGAACAAATATGATTGTTACCCAAAATGGTGGGCTGTTCCATTAGTGATACAGTTTGTGTGGCGGAGTTGCTACAACCATTGTTGTTTGTAACCGTGACAGAATATACACCAGGATTATTTACATTGATGGACTGGGTGGTCTCTCCCGTTGACCAGAGATAGTCAGTACCTGATGAGGCGGTGAGCGAGGTGCCGATACCGCTGCATATCACAGTGTTGCCCGAAATGATTACATCACTTGCCTCGTTTTGGACAACCGTAACCGATGCACTACCCGAACATCCGTTACTGGTGGAAGCCGTTACGGAATAATTGCCCGCTGTGTTGACATTAATAGAGGCCGTAGTTGCTCCTGTGGACCACAGGTAAGTATCTCCACCAGATGCCGTTAGTGTGGTGTAACTGTCTGGACAAAAAGCGGTATTCCCCGTAATGACAGGAGCACTAAATACAGTTACAGTGGCACTTTGTGTGGCAGAACAACCGTAACTGTTGGTTGCCGTTACGGAATATTGTCCACCTTGTGTGACGGTAATGGTAGGCGTTGTTGCAGCCGTGTTCCAAATGTAACTGCTTCCACCAGAAGCAGTGAGTTGACTGTTTCCGCCTGCACAAAGCGATGTGTTTCCACTTATGGTTACTATTGGCAAAGAACGTACTGTCACACTACATGATGCAGTAGCCGTGCAACCGTTGGTATCGCTGATTGTAACAATATGCTCACCTCCGCTATTCACACTTACCGAAGGGGATGTTTCGCCTGTGTCCCAGCTATACATGAACTGATTGCTGAAAACAGATTGGCCGGAAGCGGTGAGAGTTGCTGTTTCTCCATCGCAGATATTTACCGAGGATGGCGTGACACTTGCCGTAAGATTGCAAGTGCCTGTTGTGAAGGTTATCTCTTCTCCGTAATAATTTCCACCACTCATTTGAACAATAAGACGGAAAACGTAAGAGGTGCTGTTCTGAAGACCGTTGAGTTGAAAAGAAACAGGCGACCCGCTACTGGTATAGACAGTATTCCATTCACTGTTTGACGAGTTAGTTCGATACTGAAAACCCACTACATCTGCAGGACCGCTATAAATACCGTTGAGTGTTGCTTTGGTAGCACCCACACTGGTGGCAGATTGTGTAATCAGATAAATCATATTTCCAAAGATAGGATACCCTTGATTTATGTTTGGACTCATATCCATGATAAATACAGGCGTGCCTTGCACACCAGAATTGAGCATTCCAGGGAACGAGACTGATTGCATCTGTACTGCCGTCATGGGGGTGCTACCTGTGCTAGAACCGCCTCCACAAGTACCTAGATAATAACAGTTTGTAATGCTTGGACTACTACTGCCGCTAAAATTAACTGTTCCCATTCTATCATCCCCGCTTAATAAACCAATATTATAGCAATTGGCTACTGTTATGCTTTGTGAAATATTGCCTATAATTCCACCGCATGATGTACCAGATACTGTTCCTGAATTATAACATTCCCTAATATTGGCACTACTGTTGACAAACGCAGCAATTCCTCCAGAAACCATGCTGCCTTCTTTCGATGTGGACGAGAAAGTTGATAACGAACCTACATTATAACATTGTTCAATGACTATAAAAGCGTTTGAACAACCTACAATCCCTCCGGAAAAGGCATTGGTGGCCCAATTCCAATAATACGAAGAAGGAGAGCGAGTTGATATTGACACATTACCGGTGTTGAAAGAATATGCTATGTTTGCTGTAGCTGCATTGTAGCCAACTAGCCCACCTCCATATATATTTCGTGTACTCTCATTTGCTACGTTTATGTTGCCTTTATTGTGACAATTAGTTGCAGAAACACTATTCTCCACATAACCAATAAGTCCGCCTATATGCTCAGCTGTTGAGAGAGTTCCTTTATTGTAACAATTGTTTACAATTAGACTGCTGGAAGAGCGTCCTATCAAACCTCCAATCGTTGAATGAGTTACTATTGCTGTAAAGGAGCCAGAAGAATTAATATCAGACTCAGAGCAACCAGATATATTTCCATCATTATAGGAATTATTTATTGTTATAGAACCTGTTGTATTACAGAATCCAATTACCCCACCCAATTTACATTCAGTCGTCCCATTGTTGTAATAAGCTCGAATGCTACCACTATTTGAGCAATCGGTTATACTCGTTTCATTAGCCACAAAACCCGCGATGCCTCCTCCATACCCAGCAGAGGAACCACACAACACCCAAACATTTCCAGTATTATGGCAGTCTGTAATGGTTGTAGTCGCATTAATATATCCCACAATTCCTCCACCATAACGGGGAGAGTTGGCATTCGAACCAACATTTGCAGAATTATTACATCCTGTAATATTCGTATTGCCGTTTATATATCCTATCAAACCTCCAAAATAATACCCATATTTATGAGTGATTGCCCCGTTATTATAGCAATTGCTGATATTATTGATTCCTCCATGTATGTAACCAACCAATCCTCCTCCCATTTGTGTGGAACTCTGGTTAGCTACCGTTATAGTGGTATTTACCCCCAAATCATGGATATTTGCACCATCAATCACACCAAACAGACCACAATATGGAGGGGTATTTGTCGCCGTTACTAATATGTAGATATTGTCAATAAAATGCCCGTTACCGTCAAAATTACCTTTGAATCGATTGGTTGTGCTGTTCCCTATCGGAGTCCATCCCAAACTGTTCATGTCCAAATCAGTTGTTAAACGGAAATAGACCCCGTTGTAAGTCGAGATTCCATTGTTTACTTGCCAGGCAAGTCCGGCAAGCTGTTGTGGCGACTCAATGAGGTAAGGGTCGGCTTGGGTGCCGCTGCCCTGCGTCCATGTAACCCATGTTCCATCCCATGTCGGAATTTGTGCGTTTGTGTTCAACGGCAGCACCGCCATCATCATCACGAGCGCGATCACGCTCAAAAAGTAAAGTTTTTTCATTATCTTCTTTTTTATGTTTGTAGTAATTGTATTTCAGTCGGCTCTAAACCGTTTCCGCTCTTCTATCACAAACATAAAAAATCCGTGAACTTCTGTCGTGTACGGAGGTTCTCGACTACCTACTATCACAAACAAGAAAGCCCACGGATGTAACCGTGAGCGTCTTTGCTTTCTTGAGTGATAGTATAGAAATTGTCGAGATTTCCGTACACCTTGAAAAGCGAAAACGCTTTATGTCAATATGTTATAATTTCAATTCTTCTTTTTGGGTGTTCTTTGGGGGTTGGTGAAAAAATGGGGTTGATATTTCAGGGGGCGAAGATACGAAAATTCATCAATCGCCCCGATTATTTTGTTGGAGCATGAAGATTTCTTTCTGCCGTTCAATTTCGCGACGGAGATCTTCCATGGAGGGCATATATGTCAGGTATTTGGCTGCATACAGCTGCTTGTTGGTCGCCAATGTGGAAAATCTTGCCACATCCGCGTTGGTCTCTGCACAAAGAATGATGCCGATGGTAGGATTACAGTTCCAGATTTAGCCACCGACGGTGGCTGAATTGACGAGTTTATTGTTTCCAATTCAGCAAATGGCATTTGCTGAATTGTCGGCAGATTGTTTTTCGATTCAGCAGACAATGTCTGCTGAATCTGTATATCCTTGAACTCCAAATAGTAACAACGAAAAGAATGGGTATTTCTTTTGGTTTAGTTTAGAAATATTATCTTTGCGCTTGCAAAAATAAAAATAGTCATGCTCACCGACAACGCCATACACTACACCCTGTCACACCTGCTGAAGGTCGCGCTGCCCACACCAGAGGCTACGCGCTTCACGCTCACCCGTGACGGGCAAATTGTGTCTGCGAACATCAACGAACAGGTGAAAATGACCTTTCCGCTGCTTTCCGATGAGGAAACTGACCTGCTGCTACAGGGCAAAGCCGATGTCAAACACCTGCCCTGTGCCGACGGCAAAGCGGATGTCCCCGTGTTCCAACCATCCTCGTGCAAGCTTGCACAACCAATCGTAAACGAGAACGGCGAGTTGGAGATTCCCTACGACCTCATCACCCCATCGTTCCTGCTTTTATCCAGGAAAGAGGAAGATAATCTTCCGCGCGATGCACACGGCCGTTTCCGCTACCAAGACAGCCTGGCCAAACACTATGACTTCATCCATTTTCCGCTGGTAGATGAATACGCGATGCTACTGCGGAAGTGGATTATGGAGTTCTTGAAACCCGAGCTTGACATCATCCCCCACCAGCACCAATTCATCCCCACGCATGACATCGACCTGCTATACCGGTTTCAATCGCCTTGGCAAGCATTCAAGTCCATCGCGGGGCGCGACCTGTTATTGGAACACAACTGGAAAGCGACCGTCCAATCGGTGCGCGAATACCGCCAATGGCGCAGCGACAGCCGCCAAGACCCGTATATCACGGCTATCATGGAGCTGCTACGGGAATCAGAGGAAAGACATCTATCCTCCGTTTTCTTCTTCAAGGCACAGCATAGCGGTGAGCCGGACAGCACCTACGATATCCAAGACCCCAACGTGCGCTATTGCATAGAGCGCATCCAGGAGGCGGGCTTGAAGGTCGGGCTGCACGGTAGCTACCGCAGCTATGACAACACGGAGCTGTTTGCCGTGGAGAAGGCCCGGCTGGAGAAGATTGCCGGCGCACCCGTCGCGCACAACCGGCAGCACTACCTGCGCTTCGGCCCCAACACGCTGGATGTGTGGCAGAAGGCTGGCATCACCGACGACTACACGCTGGGGTTTGCCGAGCAGCCCGGATTCCGCTGCGGCACATGCCACCCCTACCCGCTTTACGACCTGGCCAACGATTGCCCCACGAACATCATCGAGCATCCGCTCATTGTGATGGACGGCAGCCTGTTCGACTACCTCCGCCTCAATATCCCCGACAGCAACATACTCATAGAGCGATTGCGCCAACGCTGCGAGGCCGTGGAGGGCGACTTTGTCATCCTGTGGCACAATCATCTATTAAGCCGTTCATACAGAGAACTTTTCGAGAACATATATTTACCTTTTTTAATCAAACAACACAAACCATGAGCTCACCAGAATGGCAATCCAGAACAGAACTATTGGTCGGAGATGATGGCCTTAAACTGCTGGCCGGCAAGCATGTACTGCAAGTGGGACTTGGCGGCGTGGGTGCCTATTCCGCCGAGATGCTCTGCCGCGCCGGCATCGGCGAAATGACCATCGTGGATGCCGACAACGTATCTCTCTCCAACATCAACCGCCAACTTCCAGCCCTACACTCCACCGTTGGCAAAAGCAAGGTCCAAGTGATGGCGGACCGGCTCTTGGATATCAACCCTGACCTCAAGCTCCACTGCGTGCAGGAGTTCATCCGCGACGAGCGCACCGCCGAGTTGCTGGAATCCGCCAGCTATGATTACGTAGTGGATGCCATTGATTCCCTGTCTCCCAAAGTATATCTCATCTATCAGGCCTTGCAACGCAACCTGAAAATCGTGTCCGTCATGGGCGCGGGCGGCAAGATGGACCCAAGCAGAATCGCCGTGGCCGACATTGCCAAGTCCACACACTGCCACTTGGCCAGAACCGTGCGAAAACGACTGTACCGGTTGGGCGTTCGCGGCGGGTTCCCCGTGGTCTATTCCACAGAAAACGTACCAGAAGAGGCTATTGCCATCGACAAGGACGAAAGTATCAACAAGTTGTCAACCGTAGGCACCATCTCCTACATGCCCGCCATGTTCGGGTGCGTGGCCGCATCCGTGGTCATCCGCGAGTTGTGCGGTATGCCATTACAGTAATTTCTCCGTATAATCCCGTTTGAACCACGTCAACTGCCGCTTGGCATAGCGGCGTGTGTGCGTCTTGATGTCCGTGACAGCCTGTTCCAACGAGCATTTGCCATCAAAATAATCGAACAATTCCTTATACCCTACCGTATTCAGAGCGTTGAGCTGCCGGTATGGGAGCAATTGGCGCGCCTCATCCAGCAAGCCTTGCTCCATCATCGCATCCACACGGCGGCTGATGCGGTCGAAAAGCACCTCGCGAGGGCGGTTGAGATAATACTTCTCAATCCTGAAATTGCGTTCCTTTTTGGTCTGATGCAAACACTGCGAATAGGGTTTCTTCATCTGCAAGCTCACTTCTACGGCGCGAATCATGCGTTTGTGGTCGTTGTGGTTCACTTGGGCGTAATAATCTGGATCCAGCGTAGCCAGCTGCGCACAAAGAGCTTCAATACCGTTGGTTTGGTAAAGCTGGTTCACATACTGCCTTATAGCAGGATCCGGATCGGGCAGCTCGTCAATGCCGTTGCAAACAGCATCGATATATTGCGGGCTGCCGCCGGTCATGATGACGACGGGATGGTCAACAAAAAGCGTCTCCAACAATTCAAGCACTTGCTGCTCGAACATGGAGACGTTATAATAATCGTGAATAGATAGATTTCCTACAAAATAGTGTTTCACACGGGCCAATTCCTCAGCGGTGGGGGCGGCGGTGCCAATCTGCATCTCGCGGTACATTTGCCGAGAGTCAGCGGATATGATGGGCGTGCCCAACTGTTCCGCCAGTGCAATGGTGTACTCGGTCTTGCCCACCGCAGTGGGGCCGGTGACGATGAGCAGCGTGCGATCAGAAGTCACTGTACTCGTTCAAATCACCGAAATCCTCATCATTGAAGCCCTCTTCGCCGAAGAGATCGTCATCCTCCTCGTCATCATAATCCTCATCTTCCAGCTCAGGGTCTTCCAAATTGGCCATGTTGACCTTCACCTCCGGAGGCAATTCCATCGCCTTGAACGTGCAACGCGGGAAGCCCTCGGCACTGTCGGTCTGCAATGTCTTCTGCAACTCCAAATAGAAAATCTTGGGGTTCATGAAGTCATACTCGTACAGAATGTGCTGGTGAGGATCCGTGATAAACTTGTTCAACTGCGAGTCACGCATCACGAACTTGGGCAGACGACTCTTGGTGCTGAAGGTGTCGCCATCGTCATATTCGGGCTCTTCCATCTCCTCGTCATCCGAGGTGTCCATCAGCGTGATTTCCTTCTGTTTGTTCCACTTTGGATCACAAATGGAGAAAGCTGCAAATTCATTTCCCTTCAACCCAATGCATTCATAGAGCAGTTTGTGCAAAGACTCGAAATTGTCGTTGGCCAGGATTTCAATGTCTCGCACGAAATCCTCCACCTCATCGTAATAGACTTTGAATTTGTAGTAATACATAATGTTTGAAGGTTTTAGGTTATTGGTTGGTGGTAAACGGTAAACGGTGAATGGTAACGGAGAGCGATTATTCCTCCTCTACCGGTTCTTCCATGTTGTGATAGACGTTAGTCACATCCTCATCTTCATTGATCTTGTCGAGCAGGACATTGACCTCGGCGCGCTGTTCCTCTGTGAGGGATTTCAACTCCTTCGGAATGCGGTCGAAGCGGAAGCTCTTGATCTCATACTTGTTGTCTTCGAGATATTTCTGGATAGCGCCAAAAGACTGAAACTCTGCCATCACGATAATTTCCTCATCGTCAGCATCGATTTCTGCATCAAAGTCCATCATAGCCAACTCAAACTCCTCAATATCGATTTCAGGAGTACGAACCACCGTGAAGATGCTCTTGTGATCAAAGAGATAGTCAAGCATACCGGAAGTGCCCAGCGAGCCGCCCAGCTTGTTGAAATAGCTGCGGATGTTGGCCACCGTACGTTGGTTGTTGTCGGTAGCAGCCTCAATCAGGATGCCGATGCCGTGAGGTCCGCGACCTTCATAAACCATCTCCTTGTAATCCGACTGGTCTTTCTCGAAGGCACGCTTGATGGCGCGATCGATGTTATCCTTCGGCATATTCTCATTTCTGGCGGTCTGGATAAGCAGACGAAGTTTGGAATTCTGGTCGGGATCAGGTCCACCAGCCTTGGCAGCCATTGTGATTTCCTTGCCCAGACGGGTGAAAGTCTTGGCCAAATATGCGTTGCGTTTAAAGATTCTTGCTTTACGGTATTCAAAAGCTCTTCCCATAGATAAAAAGTTATAAGGTTATAAAGTTTTAAGGTTTATAAAAGGTAAATTAGGTGCAAGGGATAAAAGGGGTACATGAGGTAAAAGAGGTTTATAAGGTCAATGAGGTATTGTGGTTTACGGGTTATTTCCGCTGCAAAAATAGTAAAAATCATCCAATCTGCAATAATGGCCAGATGATTTTCATCGCAAGTTCACGATGTTGTTAAAAGTCATACCCCGCACTAAGGTATATACCCGCTTTCTTGGTGCTGTTGGCGTGCACATTAAGTGCCAATGGACCGAATTTTGATTCGTAGCTGAATTTAACCCCTGCCGCATAGATGGGCTTGTTCATATCCTTGAGTGTCACCCCATCGTGCATGGCGGCTACCAACAACGAAACATAACATTTCTTGTACACCTTGAATCTGAAATCCAAATCCGCAGTCGTCACTAATTCATCGCAGGTCTTTTCCCCGTTGATGCCAAAGAAAGCAATCTGATGGTCATAATAACGTCCATTCATGGCACCGCCCACATAGTTATCCATATAGACATTCTTGTTAGGTCTGCCCAAGATATAACGTCCGTTGACAGAGCCCAGAATGGTGAAAAACTTGCACACCGGTATTACACCTGACACACTCGCGGAGACAAAATGGGTGTTAATGAGGGTATAGTCGTAGGTGAGCGACCCGCGAAAACCCCTTGTCGGAAAATACATATTATCTTTTCTGTCGTAAACAAAGTGCAGATACAGATAAGGATAGGTACGCCAGGAGTGTTCCTCCAAGAAGGCGGTCTCCGAATAGAGCCTGTAAAAGGGGGTGTTTTCCAACCGGATACCCATGGAAAGGTCCACCAGATTCCAGTGCTTGTCGGCCACATACAAACACAACTCATTGCGCCACGATTGTTCATAGTAGCGGCTGGTGAGTGCGCGAGCCTCGGAGCCGTGTATCGTACGGAACTGGGTCTTTAGCGAAGCGCCAACCCTCGGTCCCACAATAGGCCGATATGTCCAGTCGAGCTTGAGATACGGGGACATGGAGAGGCGGAGTGTCGCATTCACCTCGTGGCCAAAAATCGTGTTCTTCCAGAATCCGACATTGAAGATGGCGGCCAGCCACTCTTCCGTATCAGCGCGCAAGCCGAATCCGATAGAGTGGACAGGGCGTTTCTCGCATCTGTACAGTAGCTGGTATCCGCCGCCCCCATCGCCAATCAGTCTATAAGTCACGTGCGAGAAAGCCATAGTCCCATAGATGGCAGAAACTGCCTCCTCAAAGTTCTCCTTGCCGTATTCTTTACCAACATCGAGGGGCATGATATCATCAATGTATCTCTTTTCTTCGTCCGTGACACCTTCATAGACAATGGATGTGATCTTGACTTTCTGATTCGAGATATTGATGGCTTTCCCATTATGGAGTTGCCGGCCTCCATTTCCCACGATACGCACAATACTGTCCAGTTCACGTTCATGCAGCGCTGCGGCCTCGTAACCACGGTCGATGAGGGTGGAAATCTCCTCTGTGCCAAAGCTCATCATGCCGAAGCCGGAGATGTCGGGCGTAATATAGACAGTGGCATTCTTCACATTGCGGTTGTGAGCCTCCCCACCACCGGAGTATCGTGCCGTCTGCATGAGGATGTCGGCAATATTGTTCAGCCCCTTGTAATCTTTAGGCATGGAGAGTTCCACGCCGATGATAATGTCCGCACCGGCAGCTTTGGCCACATCGGTGGGGAAATTGTTTTTGGTGCCTCCGTCGGACAGAATCATCGAGTCCACACGCACAGGCCTGAAGTAGCCGGGGATGGACATGGTGGATCGCATGGCGTCAATCAGAGAGCCCTGTGCCCAGCGTTTCTCCGTCTGGGTCACAATCTCAGTAGCCACACAGCAAAATGGGGTCGGCATATCCATGAAATCCATGTCATGTTGGTATCCTACAGATATATTGCTGAGCATATTATACACATTGAGGCCATAGAGAAATCCGGAGGGAAGACTGCGGACAAACGACTTTCCTTCAAACGGTACATCCATAATATAGGTACCCTTGTATTTCTTCCGCTCGTATGAATAATAGTCATTGGGGATTCTGTCACTCATCATCATATTCCAGTCAATGGTTTTGACAATAGAGTCAATCTCTTTGGCAGAATATCCCATGGCGTACATGCCACCCATAAGGCCACCCATGCTTGTTCCAGCCACCAAATCCACCGGGATGCCTTTTTCCTCCAGATATTCCAACACGCCGATATGCGAGGCACCCTTGGCCCCACCACCAGCCAACACTACAGCCACCGTAGGACGTTTCTTCCTGATTTCTGCCATACGGGCACGGCATTTGGCAAAGAAAACCGAGTCCTCTTGGGGAGCATAACTGATGTTAACCAGAATGTCGTCTTGTGCAAACGCACTGCCAGACACAAACACCAAAGAAAATGCGAGCAAAATCAAACGGAGTTTACCAAGTTTCATATTATTCATAACAGGATCAGTTGTTTCATCTTAAAACGCCATGCAAAGATATGAAATCTTGCTGGTTTATCCAGCACTTTTTGCGGATATTTTTTCGTACTTTTGCAGCCTCAACCACCAACGTGATGAAATTTTTCAAAAAGAAGCCCAAAGACCACAATTCCGTTTCGCTTTCCGCGCTAACTTGGAAGCGTTTTCGCAAGCAGTGGGAAGGCATGGTGTCGCTGGGGTTCATCCTGTTGGTAATCATCATTTCCATTCTGGGTTATCTCATCACGCCAGACAGCACCCCCTACTGCAACCACCAGCAGTTGGAGATTGCCTTGCGCAAACCCGGTTTTTCGGTGCAGCTGCTGCAAGTCCAACCCGGACATGAGATCCCCAAGGTCAACGGCCTGCACAAGATGCTCTTCGGGCAGCCTGCCCAATATCAGACCATTCCAATCAGTGAGTACCAGGAAACGGGGGACTCCCTGCGCGTGCGCCTGTTTGAACAGCGCGACTGGGTCAGTTACGCCAAAAGCGAGCTGTCCAGCCAGCCTGTGGTTACCCGCAAATTTCTGCTCGGCACAGACCGTTACGGGCGCGACGTGCTCAGCCAGCTCATGATGGGCAGCCGCGTCAGCCTGTCGGTAGGATTCCTCTCCATCTTCATCGCCCTTGTCATCGGCATCACCATTGGTGCGATTGCCGGCTACTATCGCGGCAAAGTCGATGACGTGCTTATGTTCATCATCAATGTGGTGTGGTCCATCCCTACTCTGCTGCTGGTCATCGCTATCAGCTTCGCCCTCGGAAAAGGGTTCTGGCAGATTTTCATCGCCATCGGCCTCACCATGTGGGTGGACATTGCGCGTGTAGTGCGCGGACAAGTCATCAGCCTGCGCGAACAGGATTTTGTAGAATCTGGCAAAGCACTGGGATACAATAGCATACGAATTATATTTAAACATATACTTCCGAATATCACGGGCACCATCATCGTGATTGCCGCCTCCAATTTCTCGTCCGCCATCCTGATGGAAGCGGGCCTGAGTTTCCTGGGGCTGGGTGTGCAGCCGCCCATGCCATCTTGGGGTATGATGATGAAAGAAAACTACGCTTATATCGTGCTGGACAAAGCCTATCTCGCCATCGTGCCTGGCATCGCCATCATGTTGCTGGTATTATCTTTCATGCTGATTGGCAGCGCGTTGCGCAATGCGATGGATGTTAGAAATTAGGAACGGTTCTTCTCGCTGCTATAGGGCACCACATCCACATTCACGAATTCTCCTTTCAGGTACTTGAAATAGCCGCACACAGCAATCATGGCCGCGTTGTCGGTAGTCAGGTCCAAGGTGGGCAAAAAGAGATTGCGATGAAAGCGACGCGCGACATCGACCGCCGCAGCGCGCAGGCCGGAGTTGGCCGACACACCGCCCGCCAGCACAAGGTCTTTGCAAGGCGATGTTTTCAACGCCTTTATCACCTTATCCATCAATGATTTAACAATGGCGTATTGAATTGATGCTGCAAGATCGTGGATATTCTCTTCAATGAAATTCGGATTCTCTTTAAGATGATCGCGGACAAAATAGAGGAAAGAGGTCTTGAGCCCGCTGAAACTGTAATCCAGTCCCGGAATATGAGCCACAGCGAACTGGAACTTCTTGGGGTCGCCATCCTGCGCATATTTGTCAATGACAGGGCCACCGGGGTACGGCAGGCCGAGAATCTTGGCCGCCTTGTCGAACGCTTCGCCGGCCGCATCGTCGATAGTGCCGCCCAAACGCTGCATGTCGAAGTAGTCGTTGACCTGCAAAAGCAACGTATGGCCTCCGGAGACGGTCAGGCAGAGGAACGGAAACGAGGGCTTGGGTTTGTCCTCGTCAGGTTTGTTCAGAAAGTTTGCCAACACGTGTCCCTGCAAGTGATCCACCTGTATCAAGGGGATCTGCAGACTGTATGCCATGGACTTGGCAAACGAGCTGCCCACGAGCAATGAGCCGAGCAATCCGGGACCGTTTGTAAAGGCGATGGCAGATAATTGATTTTTATTTATTTTTGCACGCTTTAATGCAGTGTCAATCACAGGGATAATATTCTGCTGATGAGCACGGGACGCCAATTCGGGCACCACCCCACCAAATTCAGCGTGAACTTTCTGACTGGCAATGACATTGGACAGTATGGTTGTGCCCTCCACCACGGCGGCGGAGGTGTCATCACAAGAAGATTCTATACCAAGAATATAAACAGACATAGTCTAACAATTGTGGGCAGCAAAAGTAGTAAAAAAATCGGGAAAATAATCCTATGGATTCTGGCGGGGTTCGTTGCATTGGACCTCCTGCTCGTGGGACTGCTTTTCGTGCCTGCCATACAGACTTACGTTGTCAGCAAAATCACACAGAGCATCAGCGAAAAATGGGGCACCGAGCTGTCCATCAAAGACGTGCGCCTCACCCCGTCATTGCGTTTGGTCGCCCATGAGGTGCGCATCTGCGACACCCACAACAACGACATGATATACGTTGGCAAGGTAAACGCCCGCATACGCGGCATCTCGATCAAACCTTTCAAGCTCAAATTCGGGAACGTGACCTTGGAAGATGCCGAGGTGATGCTGCGGAAGTATATGGGAGACAACACCATCAACATTTCGCTCTGGGCAAGAATTTTTCCAAAAAGTGAGGTAAAGCCCGTGTTCCTGCTGACCGCCAAGCATCTCAAACTGGTCAACTCGCGATTTACGTACATCAACGACTACCAGCGGGAGGTGTTCAGCACCGACAACCAGCCACCGATGGATTATGCCTTTCTGGAGTTGAAAGACATCAACTGGGAGGTGGACAACTTCATCGTGCTGAACGACAGCGTCGCTGCCAAATTCAACCATCTGGCATTCAATCAATACAGCGGGTTCAGCATGACCGACGGCAGCGGCAATTTCAGCATCTGCAGCCACGACTTGAAATTCGACGGTTTCAAGGCACAAACCACCCGCAGCAATCTTAACTTTGACCTTGACTTCAAATACGACGACTGGTTCGACTACGTAGATTTTCTGGATTCCGTACGCATCATAGCCCAGGTGCGTCCTTCCACGCTCAATATGTGTGACGTGGCCGATTTTGTCGGCCAGTTGCGAGGCATGTCCGAGGTGGTCACCCTCTCCGCAGACCGCTTTGACGGTACCGTCAACGACTTCCGCCTCATCAACTTGAGTGCCAACTGCGGGCCCGTGAACCAACTGCACGGCGACTTGGCCCTGCAGAAAATAACCACCCCCGCCAAAGCACATTACAACGTCAGCATTGATTCCTGCAGTGTTTATGTGCCTGGTCTGGCCCTGCTTACCCTGCCGGGAAACAAGAAACTGGAAATCAACAAAACGATAGCTGAACTCGGGCAAACCCACGGGCGGTTGACATTCAACGGTACGCTCACAGACTTCAACACTGACCTTACCGCGACTTCCGCTGTCGGCGACCTCAACGCATCCATTTCCTCCTTGGTGTACGACGAAAAGCTCATGTTGCAAGGTGATGTCAGCACCAGCGGCATCAACATTGCCAAACTGATCCACAACGACAAAGTAATCGGCAGCACTGCTTTCAACCTAGCCTTCGAGGGCGGACTGGGCGATAAGACATGGTCGAAGGAAGGCTTTCAAAAGCTACAGGGAACAATCAGCGGCGACATCTCTCGTCTGGACATCTACAACTATCCGTTAAAGAACACTTCCGTGTCGGGTGTCTATAAGAACCGTCTGTATGATCTTACCCTGCACTCTGACGACCCGCACCTGAAATGCGACATCATCGGGCAACTGGACATGACCGAAGAAAAGCCGATATTGCAAGGAAACATTGCCGTGAACAACATAGACCTCGGCACCATTGCCAAAGTCATGCCGCAACGGGACTCCTCCACTGCCAAGGGTATTGACAAAATCATCTACACCCTGCAGCAGAATCCCACCATGGAAGCCGGCTTCGATAATCTGACATTCACTCTCAGGGGTTCCAACATCGACAATGTAAGCGGATACATTGGCTGCGACAACATTCGCGTTTACAACAACGGCGATAGCCTGAGCGACTGCCGTTTCCGTATCACCTCCATCAATACCGATATAGCGCACAAGTTCATCGTGTCTTCCAACATTGCCAACGCCTCCTTGGAGACCAACTATCCGCTGGCCTGCGCCATAGATTCCATCAAAGCCTTTGCGCACAACTATTTCCCCAGCCTCATTCCTGCCCCAAAATCCCATCAGGACAAAAAGAACATGTCTCGTCCCTACAACAAGGACTACTACATCATAGCGAATGCCAGCACCTACAGAACATACAACGTGCTAAAACTCGTTTTCCCCGATATGTTCATTGCTCCCAATTCCACCTTGGATATGGCATTGTACTCCGACGAGCGTAAGGACATGGTCGAAGCCGACATTCCATTTTTCTACATCCGTAACAAAATCCGCATTCACAACCTAACCTTGAATGGCAACACGCTTGACCAAGAACGCATCAAGTTGGATGGTTCCATTGATTCTTTAGTCATCGGCAAGCGGAACAGCAAGCTGAAATTCGATCACATCGCCATTGAGGGCAACTCCAATATCGACAGTGTGCTGTACGACATCAGTTGGCACAACGACTTCAACAAGAAGACAGGGCACAGATCCAAGGTAGCCGGTTCCGTTGTCATCACTGAGCCCGAAGATATCATCTTCCGTCTTCGCAACACCTCTCTGTGTCTGAACGATATGGACTGGGTGTTCAACTATGGAAACGCCATCCATCTCAAGAAGAACAGGGTTTCTGTGGACAATCTTGTCATCCACAACGACTCCAGCTTCCTACACGTAGATGGAGATTATTCTTTCAACAAAAGCACATCTGACTTGAATATCAAAGCGGATGCATTGGACCTCGCCCTGGCCAATCCTCTGATTTCCACGATGAGTTTTGGCGGGCGGCTCTCCGCCGACGTGCACTTGCGCAACGGACAGCGGAGACTGCTATTAGGCAAAGTGCTGGCAGACGACTTTGTATTCAACGACACGGAAATTGGCGACCTGTTCATGATGGCTGGCTGGAACGGCGATGGCAACATCGGTTTCACGGGCGGATTCTTCCATAACAATGAAGTGTTAAACGCCAGCACGCTTTCCTCATACGATATGCGTGAATTCCAGAAAGAGAATGACATCTTCGCTCACGTCCAAGGACTATATGAAACCAACAAAAAGAGATTCCAGGCACACGCCACCTTCGACACCCTGAACGGAGGCTTTTTGGACCCGTTCCTATCGGGATTCAGCGACCACATCAAAGGCACAGCCTCCGGCAAACTCTCATTCTACGCCAACCCCGACTCCACTTACTTTGACGGTACCGTCAAGGTTATCGAAGCCAACATGGGCATTGCGGCCCTTGGCACCAACTATGATGTAAAAGATCAGAATATCCGTTTCAACGCTGAAGGCATCTTCTTTGACAACATGAGATTGAGCGATCCTGACGGCAACAAAGGCGTGCTCCGGGGCAGCATCAAGCACAAGATGTTCAAAGACATGATCTTTGACCTGAAAATCACCACACCAGGCATCATGGTACTTAACACGCCCAAGACCGTAAATTCCAGTTTTTACGGCAAAGGTTACGCCTCCGGCATGGTCACCATTACAGGTACGGACGAGAAGCTGGCATTCCGTGGGGCCAATCTGGAGACTCTGGAAGGAACCAAGATATATTTGCAGGTCAATTCGGCCAATTCCGCCTCTGAATCCGACATTATCCGGTTCAAAACCACAGTCTCAAGCGATTCTATCAGCACCGAAGAATCCAAATCCGGCATGGAGCTGGACTTCGACTTCACCTTCAACGTCACAGACAACGCTGACATAGTCCTGTTGCTGGAATCCATCGGCGGCACGCTCAACGCCCGCGCCAACGGCAACTTCCGCCTCACGTACAACGCTCAAGACAACCTGAACCTATACGGCAGTCTGGCCCTGCACTCCGGTTATTTCCGCTTCTCCTTGTACAATATCGTCAACTCCCGGTTCACGCTCGTTCCAGGCGGCAGCATCATATTCGACGGGCCATTGGACAACATGGTGGTAAACGCCAGTGCATACAAGAGTTCCAAGACCTCCCTGTCCAGTATTGTGCCGCCGGAGTATCTCGTCAGCACTGCTTCTTCCAATGTAGATGCATACTTGCATCTCAACGGAGAAATCATGAAAAACATTGATCCGACGTTCAGTTTTGAATTGCCCAATAGCAGTCCGGAGGTGCGCAACATCTTCTACAACGCCATCGACACCACCAACAAGGAGAATATGACCAAACAGTTCGCTTACTTCATGGTCACCAACAACTTCATGCCCAACGATCTCTTCTCCAACAGCGGAACCGGCGACAATTACACCATGTTGAGTAACCTCATCAACAACACGTTAAGCAAGCTGATGGAAGGCAAGAAAGGTTCATTTGGTGTGATTTACAACCAAGCAAGCGAAAGTACCGCCGCAGAATACGGTATCACAGCCAATGCCAACCTATTGCAGAATCGAATCAAGATGTCCACCAGTATCGGATATTACAATGACAAAAGCACGGCTGTCTCCAACAACATCTACGGAGACTTCATTGTGGAGTATAACATCAACAAGGAAGGAACTTGGAAACTGAAGGCATACACCTATATCGGAGAGCACGATGAAAGCTATTACAACCCTGACTTCAACTCCCAGATCAACTACACAGCCGGTGTGGGTTTGGCATACAAACAAAGTTTTGACTCACGTGCACGACGGAAGATCAAGCGAGCGCTGGAATCTTCCTCCAAATCCGCAAAGAAATAAACAGCTTTCCTTTCGACAATCCTGAAAGGCGCGAGAACAACACCACTCCATTATCGCCGGAGCCAAGCACTACTTCATTGGAAAAGTAAGATCATAAACCTCAACCAGCTTTTCATACTGCCGGTTCTGTTTGATGGCATAAACCCGTTTGCCAACCAACAGATAAAAATTGTCATCGTAATTGACCACTTTTACTGTCTCCACATTGAGGCCTTTCAGCTTAAGCGTATTGTTCGAAAATTGATAGGACAATCTGTTTTTGATGGGCGTTTCCCATTGTTGTATCTGCATCTGGGCAATGCCGTTGGAGGGAACAGGTATTTCCTGCTTGTTATGGTTGAGATAAACAACCTTTTGCATGACCTTCTGAAGCATCCGCTCGCCCACAACATTCTGGCGAGCAGCCTCTTCCTCCTGCATATCCTCCTCGTCCAACATGAAATCCTGATAATCCAGTTCGTCCACCATACTGGTATCCATCGCCAACGTGTCAGCGGCCAAAGCACCGGATTTGCCAGATTCTTCCGATTGGTATTTGTGAATCACATAGTTCACCACGGTATCCGTTTTCTGGGACGTGGAAGGTTCAAAGACCTTAACCACAGTAGGGTGTTTGTAGTCCAACCAGTCCACCACCAACATGGTGAGCACCGCGCCCAGCAAAAGGCCAATCAGCCCTCCGATGATGAAGAGCAGCCTGCGGCGGCGGTTATCGGGCTTATTTTCTGAAAAATCCTCCTGGCTCATAGGGTTAAATTGAACGTGGCAAAGATACAAAATGTTTGGATGTACTCACAATCCAAAACAAGATTTTACCGCTCAAACCATCTCAATATCTTCAATTTCCATTCTCCCATTCTGCCGCTGTATGGATGCTCGCGCAAAGGGAGATTGAAACGGGTATGGCCCTTGAGGACCGTCTGTGGGTGCGTAAACTCGCGGAAGCCCCACTCGCCGTGATAAGCGCCCATACCGGAGTGGCCCGTGCCATTGAACGGCACGCCCTTGACCATCAGGTGGATGCACACCTCGTTGATACAGCCGCCGCCGTATTGCTGCGTCTGCATGGTTCGTTTCGCCCACTTCATATCTTTGGTGAACAGATACATTGCCAATGAATGCTCGCGCTCTGCAATCATATCCATCAGGGCATCAATTTCCGCGTCTGCGAAGGGCACCACGGGCAACAGCGGACAGAACAGCTCGTGCTGCACGATGTGCTCGTCTTGATTCACAGGATAGATAATCGTAGGTGCATACTTGCAACTATCCCTGTCGCCTACCCCGCCGTAAATGATGCGATCGCGGTACTCGTCGGCCAGTTTAGCGCACTTGTCGTAGGCGGCCGTCGTGATGAGTTTGGGATATTCCGGATTTTCCACAGCATTCTCTCCAATCTGCGTATTAAAGGCCTTTTTCAGCTCCTCCAAGAAGGGTTCCGCAACCTCTTTTGCCACGGCAATCTGGTTGATATTGATGCAAATCTGTCCGGCGTTGAGAAGCTTGAAGAAGGCAATCTTGCGGGCTGCGTCCTTGAGGTCGGCATCCTTGCGCACCACGCACCAGTTGCCATTCTCGCCGCCGAGCTCCAGCGCCACAGGGGTGAGATTCTTGGCTGCCTCAGCCATCACATGCTTGCCCACGGAGGGCGAGCCGGTGTAGAAAATCTTGTCGAATCGCTGCGCGAGGCACATATCTGCCACATCGTGACCGCCGTCGATGAGGGTGATGTACTCCGGCGGAAAGACTTCCGCAAAGAAGCGTTTAAGCACTTCGGTGCAGGCGGCAGACTTGCTGCTGGTCTTGATGACCACTGTATTGCCACCGCACATCGCCGCCGCCACCACACCGATGGTCAGCAGGATCGGGAAGTTGAACGGGCTGATGATCAACGACACGCCATAAGGCATCTTATAGACTTTGGTAATGATACTCGGGAAGCTCATCAGGCCGCTGAAGTGCGTCTCGGGCCGCGCCCAGCGACGAAGTCCGTGAATCATCTCGTTGATTTCTACAATGATGGGGCCCACATCGCAGAGAAATGCCTCTGCCCTACTCCGTCCGAGATCCTCAATCAAGGCATCTTCAAATTCGGTGGCGTGTTCTACAACGGCTGCTTTCAGCTTCTTGAGCTGCTCTATTCTCCATTTCACTGGCAGTGTCGCTCCCGTGCGGAAGTATTTCCGCTGCGTGGCGACGATTTCTTGGATTTGTTGTTCTGTGTATGACATAATCTAGTATCTTCACTCTTTATGTAAAGTGCAAAGGTATGCATTTTTTCAATCCACTATCTCATCGTGGAACAAGAGTCTTTCTTTTCTAAAAAAAAAATCATTTCCTTTGTCACCTTTTGTCCTCTTCATTCGTTTAACAATTGAATCGATTCGGTAACAAGCAATGTCAAACCTTTAAAATTCAAAGAAATGGATGAAAATATTTTTGAAATCATTATGATCATCATTGTTGTATTAGCTGTATGTGTGGTGCTTCCGATCATGATCGTATGGCTTACGAACAGACGGAAATCGCACGAAATCGACAAACAGACAGAAATTCTGATGGCGATGATGGAGAAGCACCCCGATCTTGATCCTGCCGACGTGATGAAAAAACTGAATGTGTCGAGCAAATCGCACAAAACCACTAAACAGAAGCTGTTGGAAAACGTTTTCAATGGCGGCATGATGCTCCTGATGGGACTTGCCATCCTGATTCCACATCTCTGCGGTATGGTCTTCTTCGGCAACAAGGAAAACGGACTCTTCATCGGCGGAATGATGGTGGCCATGGGCGTGGCATTCCTCCTCTACTACTTGGTATCCAAAAAGAATCTTCAAGGAGAGATAGAGACTGAGGAGAAAACGTTGAAAGAAGAATAGTCACACAGATGGAGCGAGAACAATTCATAGCCTTAATTTCATCTGAGCAGGAGTCTTTGCGAAGATTCCTGCTTGCCCTTTGCTGTGGCGACCAGATGGAAGCTGAGGACATTGCGCAGGAGGCGATGGTCAAGGCGTACATTGCCTCTGACCGCTTCGTGGAACAGCACAAGTTCTCCACATGGCTGTTCAAAATCGCATACAACACGTTCCTGGACCACAAACGGCGCGTGCGAAGCTATGAAACAGACATCGAAGAAGCGGTACAAGTGGCAGACGTGACTCGTACAGATGATGCTTTCGCCTACCAAGACCTCTATGAGGCAATCGCCACGCTGCCGCTGAAGGAGCGCACCGACATCCTGCTTTTTTACATCAACGGATATGCCGTCAAAGAAATCGCAAAGATTACCGGCAACACTCAAATAGCTGTAAAACAGCATCTTTCAAGAGGACGTAGTAAGTTAAGACAAATTTTGGAACGATGAAAGAGAACACGATAGAAGAAATGTTCGCCCATTATCAACCGGATCTGGGCGACAGCAATGAATATATGGCCCGCCTCTCCCAAAAGCTGGAGGCGGCGGAATATGCCAAACAATACAAGGCGGAACAGACGAGACGCTACCGGCGCATGATGATACTCGTTTTCGTCGCAGGCGTGCTCACTGGCGGCATCCTGATGCTCGTCACCTTGCTGCATCCCACCTGGCTACTGCCGGAAATGTCGATGCCAACCGCAACCGTCTCATCCTCCCTGACTTCACTCTTTCCTAAAGTATGCCTGCTGTTGTCTATTTGTTTTATCAGTCTGGGAGCCACAGGGCTGATCGGGTCGGTGATGATGAATCTGAGAAAAAGATAATCATACTTGATGAACCCGGATTCCCTACAACCTTTAAAACGAAATATTCAACGAAATCCGGATGCCATTCTTCTGCCAACCCTTCAAATCCTTCGCGTAGGTAAGACGGCGGACGTAATCAATTCGCAACACATTCAGGATATTCTCAATGCCCGCGGTGATTTCCATGTAAGGCACCTTGCCCATCGGGGCACAACCATCAGGAAACACGTACAGACCTGGCGTGCTCGCAGACGGGATATTTTTGGATGAAAGTCCGCCATAGACGCCACTGAACGAGAGCACTTCGCGCAATTTCAGCCGATTCCAAAGCGGGATACGGTTGAAAATCCACCCTTTCAGATGGTAAGTGGCATACAAGCCCACGTATTTGTCCATGATAAACTCCATTGGCCGCATCAAGCAGAAGGTTTTCGGCGTGAGGAATATCGAGCGGTTGCTATGCGGGGCGAACAGCTTCGTGAACGGCACTCTGTTCCACACGATGCCACCCTGCAACTCCGCATCGATATGCCCGAAAGCGGAGAGCCAAAACCGCTTCTCCACGGACAATTCCGTCCGATGATACCAAGTCCGGCCGTCCAAGAAACCGGTGGTATGTGTAAGCTGCAGGACTGGCGCGTTTTTGGAGAGTTTGAGGAGATTGTCTTTGCCCTGCTGGTTGTTGTAAATCCGCTCCCCTGGCGCCCAGCGTAACTTAATCCCCCACTCCCAATTTTGGAAATCCGCCAAGCGGGTGGTGGTCCCGTCCGAATTGATGCGATAGTAATTCAGTGCTCCGGCGGCCTCGCAATGCTCGTATTGCAGCCACGTGTCCACGCTCACGCGACAAGGCCACTCGCGCACGTAACGCAGCTTGCCACGGCGGACGTACTGAGCCGCCGAAGTCAGCGTGTCCACCGTGTATGACATGAAGAAATTGTCGCGATCCATGTAAGTAAAGCTCTGCCCCAACATCTCCAAATCATAACTGGTGCTGAGATAGAGTGCATTCCGCGGAAACTCATTGAAATGTCGTTCTTTCTTCACAAAACTGTGAATTAAAGTGGCATTGTACTTGATTCGCCAATCCGTGCAGCCAAACGCGAAATAGCCCGTGAAAAACCATCGGTCATTCATGTTGGCCGTGGTCATGCCTCCCATCCTGAACCGAAGCCCCTCGATGGAGTTGTGGCTGATCATGTCGTACACCGGGCCGATATCAAAGAGACTGTTTTTGCGCTCCTTGGTCGTGGCTATGTAGCCTGTGGTAACAATCTCCGCCGTTTTCTCTAGTGCCCTGAAAAACGGCAATCGGCGCAATTCAGTCGATATGCTGTCCAAAACGGACTCCTGGGCAGTCAAAGGCTCCGGTCTCATCTTCTTCCACTGCCAATTCCGGTACCGCACATTGGCTGCCTCCGTCTCACGGCCAACCGATGACAACGAATCCGGAATGGTTGCTCCCATCTCATACTGATACCACAACGTGTTCTGGCGGACATAAATCTGCTTCATCTTCTTTCTTTTGATCAAAGAAAAAGAGGCAAATGTCTGTGATGACTTTGGAGCCCAAAGATTGCTGTCTACTTTCATAAAATCTTGTTCAACAACCAATTGTCTCACAAAATTCATATTGATATTGACGGGCACATTGATGGCATATTTCTTTAGAGCGTATGTGTTGTCGTTCACGATATACAGGCGCCCTGTGAAACCGAAACTCTGGCTGTTCACGGGCGAAAAGGAGAGTTCGATGCAGGACATGCTATCCACCTCTACCGTGTCCGTGATGAAATAGTGGTAATATGTGGTAGCTATCGTGGATGACAACGGGCTCACGAATTTATTGAGCATCAATTCTATATCATTGTCAAAGATATTCACCTCCGTGAACATAGCTTCCAGGTTAGTGCCTTCACCTTCCTGATCAAAAGTTTCATCCACGCCTTGCATTCGCCTGGCATACAAATAGTTCACATTTTTCCGAGGAGTTTTTTGGTAATAGTGATCAGCCAAAGACTCCCGAAGCGAGAAAGTCAACACCGGCATCGTGTCGGTTCTGATGGTATCCACGTATTTTTCCAGGAATGAGAGTTGCCGGTTAAAGTCGTTCTTTTGGAAGTTCATATTGAACCGCCCGTAAGACATCACCATCTTCTTGTATATCTTTGACTTATAAGACTCGGCAGATTCAATGCGATTGTCATTTTTGTGTGCTATCACCTTCTCCACCAATTCAACAGCGGGATTCCCTTTACGCTTATATCTCTGTTTCCGTTTTTTGGAAACCACCACTTCCTGCAAGGATTGGGCTTTGTTGATGAAAATGATCCGTTGCCGCTCATCTTTCTTCACCATCAAAGTATCAGACGGATACAACGAGTAACTGACTACCAGCGTGTCTGTGTTTGCAAACGGCAATTTAAAGTTGCCACGCATATTGGTGTAGGTTCCCACCGTTGTATGAAGCCACTGCAGCCGAGCCATATAGACCGCCACAGTGTCTCCCTTTTCATCCGTTGTGAGCACCCTACCCTTCAGCTCCTGTGCTGAGACATGTCCGATGAGCACACATAATAACAGCAAAAGCCCGACCATTCTCATAAGAACGGTCAGGCTTTTGCTGTTACGAAATCTACTTGTGTTATGCACTTATTCCAATTCCGCCTTGATGGCCTCGTTGATGAGCGTAACAAAATCGCCAAGCGGCATGGTACCATCGTTGATGTTGCCGTGACGGCGCACAGAAACAGTGCCTTCTTCCTCTTCCTTCTCGCCCACGATGAGCATGTACGGGACCTTGGCGGTTTCGGCGTCGCGGATCTTACGGCCAGTCTTCTCGCTGCGCTCGTCAATGTAGCAGCGGATATCCTGCTCGTCCAAAGCGGCACGCACCTTTTGGGCGTATTCCATGTACTTCTCGCTGATGGGCAGAATGACCACTTGGTCGGAGGTTAGCCACAACGGGAAATTGCCGCCGGTGTGTTCCAACAACACAGCCACGAAACGCTCCATAGAGCCGAACGGGGCACGGTGGATCATCACCGGACGCTTCTTTTGACCGTCAGCATCGGTGTATTCCAGTTCAAAACGCTCCGGCAGGTTGTAATCGACTTGGACAGTACCCAACTGCCACTCACGGCCGATGGCGTCCTTCACCATGAAGTCGAGTTTCGGACCGTAGAACGCAGCTTCGCCTTCCACCTCAACAGTGTTCAGCCCCTTCTCTGCAGCAGCTTCGATGATAGCACGTTGAGCTTTCTCCCAATTTTCGTCAGTACCGATGTACTTCTCCTTGTTGTTGGGATCGCGCAGGGATACTTGAGCCTTATAGTTTTCGAACTTCAGTGTCTTGAAGATGTAGAGGATGATGTCGATAACCTTGCAGAACTCCTCTTTAATCTGGTCGGAGGTACAGTAAAGGTGTGCGTCATCCTGCGTAAAGCCACGGACTCTCGTCAAGCCGTGCAACTCACCGCTCTGTTCGTAACGATAAACGGTGCCGAACTCCGCGAGACGGAGAGGCAGCTCTTTGTAGGAACGCGGACGGGCGGCGAAAATCTGGCAGTGGTGCGGGCAGTTCATCGGTTTAAGGAAGAACTCCTCGCCCTCTTGCGGCGTGGTGATCGGGCGGAAAGAGTCCGCGCCGTATTTTGCATAGTGACCAGAGGTCTTGTAAAGATTCACGTTACCGATATGCGGCGTGATAACCTGCTGATATCCATATTTTTTCTGCACTTTGCGCAAGAACTGCTCGAGACGGTCACGCAAAGCGGCACCCTTGGGCAACCACAACGGCAAACCTTGTCCCACCAGCGGTGAGAAGGTGAACAATTCCATCTCACGACCCAACTTGCGGTGGTCGCGCTTGGCAGCCTCTTCGAGGAGAGCCAAGTATTCGTCCAATTCTTTCTTCTTCGGGAAGGTGACAGCATAGATACGGGTCAGCTGTTTGCGCTTCTCGTCGCCACGCCAGTAGGCACCTGCCGTCTTCAGCAACTTGATGGCCTTGATGGCAGAAGTGTCGTGCAAGTGCGGACCGCGACAAAGGTCTGTAAACGGACCGCTCTCGTAGAAAGAAATCTGGCCGTCTTCCAAACCGTCAATGAGCTCAAGTTTATACTCATCGCCCTTCTTCTGGAAATAGTCGAGCGCGTCTGCCTTGCAAACCTCGCGACGCACGAACTGGATCTTCTGGGATGCCAGCTCCTTCATCTTCTCCTCAATTTTCGGGAAATCGTCGGAGGAGATGGTATAGTTCATAAAATCGATATCGTAATAGAAACCCGTCTCGATGTGCGGTCCGATACCGAACTTCACGCCTGGGTAGAGCGCCTCAATGGCAGCAGCCATCAAGTGTGCGGAACTGTGCCAGAAGGTGTCTTTACCTTCGCGGTCGTTCCAAGTATAGAGCGTGAGGGATGCGTCCTCGTTGATGGGTTTGTCAAGTTCCACCATTTGGTCGTTCACCTTGGCCACCAACACGTTACGGGCCAGACCTTCACTAATGCTTTGGGCCACCTCATAAGGGGTTACGCCCTGTTCAAATTCTTTTACTGAGCCGTCAGGCAGTGTAATTTTTATCATGATAAACAGTACTTGTAATTCGTTTTGCAAAAAGTCTGCAAAAGTACAAAAAAAGTGTCAATGAAACAAGGGTGGATAATCAATATCTACCACCTGTCAATCTCAAATAACGGTTATTTTTGATTTGAAGATCTATTAAGGCATCCGTTCGTTGGTTCTGCGCTTGGAGAAGGAGGGTCTGCGCTTCAAGAAGTTCGGACACCGGAACAAGTCCGGCATCAAAGTTCGTGCGGGCAGCCTGCAAATTGGCTTGGGCATCACGCACCGCTGTCTCGGCCAACACCACTTGGCTGCGGGCTTCTCCGATGTTGCACCACGCCTGACGGGTTTCCAACATCATCTTCTCCGTAAGGTCATTACGCTCATTTTCCGCTTTCCGAATAGCATAATTCTGCTGTTTTATTTTGTGCGCCGTCTCCCACCAACCGGTCAACGGCACTTTCATGGTTGCGAAAACCAACGCATTGGCGGTAGAACGATCGAAAACCAGGTTGCCGTATGAGGCAGTCGCCCCCACAAGAATATGAGGCAAACTCTCCCCTATGGCCATTTCTTTCTTCAGTTCCTCAGCTCTCACCTGCAAATCCAAGAGTGCTCTCTCCGTCCGACCGTAAACGGCGTTTGCTATCTCAACATCCGTAACGGTGTCATAGGTTGGCATTTCCTCCGGAACCGCGTCCGTAAGGGTTAGATTCTCGTCATATTCCAACCCAATCATCTGGCAGAGCAGCATAGTGGAAAGTGTGATACCGTTCTCCACTTTCAGCAGGTTAGAGCGCATCTCATTTTGTTTGAGGGTCACTTTGAGGATGTCATTCCGGGTCACCAGCCCTGCATCTGCGGCCGCATTGACATCACGATGAAGCGTATCCAAAAAGGTTATAGCCTGTTGCAGAGTGTTTCGTTTTTCTGTTAAAGAGACAATCTTCCAGTAAGTTTCCTCCACCTGTTGCAAGACTTGGTTGATGGTAAGTTGGCTTTTTCTAAATGCGGCCGCCACTCCGACATCAGCCAGGTCGTTGCCTTTGACGATCTGTCCGCCCATAAACACGGGTTGCACAGCCGTGGCACCCACTATCATACCGTTCTCACAGAGGGACAGACGGTCGGGTAAACCCATTGCTGCGCCATACTCGAAATAGAGGTTGTGGAGCCATTGCCGTGCGGTCGCGTTGTCAATGTCATCGATGCCGTACTCAATGAGCGGCTTTGCTGCGTCATACACGCCCGCCATAGCGCTCACCTGCGGAAAGAATTTTGTCCGCGCTTGCTTTTTCACCTCTTGGGCCGCTCTCACGTCCAACCATGCATTCTCCACCGCAGCACTGTTGTGCCTCGCTAACGCCTTGCAACTGTCAAGCGTGAGCCTTTGCGCCCCCGCGTGCCCCAGCGCAAACATGATGATCATTACCGATAAAAAAATTCTTTTCATCATCTCTGAATTTAACATATCCTAAACCCCTTCACCTTTCACCTTGTACCTTTCACCTTGTACCTTTCACCCTGCACCCCACTCACCCTTTCATCTCCTTCTTTTTTTCCTTAAACGTCTGCCAATAAGCCACGGGCAACACGGTGACCACCAGGGGCAGAGAGAATATGGTACCGAAACAAATCACTACGCCCATGGGCATCCAGAGGGATGTGTGCGCCACAATCATCGGCATCACGCCCAATGCGGTGGTGGCAGATGTAAGGAATATGGGACGCATACGGCGTTTCCCAGCCTCAAAACCCGCCTCTTTTGAGGTTTTATGATGATTTTTTCGCAAATCTTCGGCATATTCGAACATAATGATGGCGTTTCGCACGATAATACCGATGAGACTGACCACGCCTAACACCGCTGTAATGCTGAAGTCAAGTTGGAAAATCCAGAGGCCGAGGCATGCACCAAAGACACAAATCAGGCTGGCAGAAAGCGTCAGGAAGACCACATCGAGTCGGCCAAAATGGTAGAGCAGAAAGACAAAGAGTACCAGCACGGCGGCCAGGAAACTCAAGGCAATCTGCGGAATCACCTGCCCGTTTACTCCGGTCAGTCCTCCGTAGGCAATCTCCACACCCTGAGGCAGCGAAGGACTCAACTCGGTTTTGATGTAGTGATCAATCTGGTCCATTACTTCGGGCTGACTGTAACCATAGTTCAGGTCCGCTCCCACAGTAATGGTCCGGATGCTGTTCCGCCGGTTGATGACCGCGTCATGCCACTCGGGACCGATGTCAGCCACCTGGCGCAACGGCACCCATGTCCCGGGAATGGAGGTCGGCACCAAGCAGTCCTCCAGTTCCTCATAGCTTGACGAATCATTAAAATTCTGAGTATAAAGCATTACCGGCACCTTGTAATCGCCTTCCCAAACATTAGTCAGGTTCTGTCCGCCCAGAGCTGAGGAAAGATACAGCGACAACATGCTCTGCGTCACGCCAAGCCGCGTCGCCTCGTCCCCCTTCAAGGTAACCTTGATATTTTGAGAGGACTCATCCATATCGGAATGCACCCAAGTAAGAGCAGGAATCGTGTTCATATAGGCTTTCAACGAATCCGCCACTTGTTTCATCTCTTCGAAGTCATTGCCCGACAAACGGACCTCTACGGGATTCTTCACCGCCTGATAATCAATCTGTTTGAAACGAACATAGGCTTTAGGGAAATGATTCTCATACTTTGGTCCATATTCGCGTATCAGTTTCAGGGTATTATCCTCCGATGTGGTATTGACGATAAACTGAGCATAATTCTTGTGCGCCATCTGAGGGGCATACGTGGCGTGGAAGCGGGGTGAGGAACAACCGATAAAAGAGGTCACAGACTCCACGCGAGGGTCAGCGCGCAGGATTGCCTCCATAGTGTCCGCCACCGCCGCTGTCTGCTCCAGCGTGCTTCCTTCCGCAAGATGCATCTCCACGGCGAAACAATTGCGATCGGCCTTCGGCAGCATCTGTATCTGGAGGCGGGTAAAGAGAAATGCACCTAACGTCACCGCGCCGACAGCCATGCAAATCACCACGGCTGGGTGCCTAAAGCAACGTGTCAGCACTTTCTCGTAGGAGTCTTGCAAAAAGACGAAAAACTTGTTCTGGGCCTCCTCGAAACGGTTCGGGGCTTTCCCGTCCTTGTTGCGTTTAATGAAAACGGTGGAAAGGTAAGGAATCACCCATACCGCATAGAAGATGGAACACACCAAGGCAAACAGAACCGTCCATGGGAAAAGTTGCACGAAGTCGCCAAGGGGGCCTGTAATGATGCGCGTCATGGGGAAGAACATGCCTGAGATAGCCAGCGTGGCAAGCGACATGGGCACGAACAAGGATTTGGTGCTGAACAGAGCCGAGTACCATCGCGAATGCCCCTGCTGCAGCATGTCAGTATAGCCATCAATGACAATCACAGAATCGTCCACAATCATGCCCAACACCACAATGAGCGCAGCGAGCGTGACGGTGTTAAGCTCTATGCCGCAGATGTACATCAGTCCCATGGTAACCGCTGTGCAGACGGGCACGCTGGTACCGGACACCATGGCCGTGCGCAACGGAAACAGCAGCAGCATCACGCCAATCACCACCAGGATGGAGAACAGTAAATCGCGCAAGAAAGACATCACCGACTTGTTGACCACGTATGGCTGGTTGGTGATTTTGTGCATATTCACATCCGGTGGCAGCGTCTGTTTGCACCTGTCTATCTCTTTTTCCACTTTCTTGCCGAAGGCCACGATATTATGCCCCGGAGCCATCTCCATGGAAATCAGCACCGTGGAGGTTCCGTTGTATTTGATATAGTTTTTGGGTGAGGCATAGCGACGCTCAATGTGCGCAATGTCGCGCAGGCGCACCACATTGCCTGTAGGGTCGGCAAAAACAATCTGCTCACCCACCTCATATTCCGACTGATACGGGATGGCAATGTGCACCAGTGCCTCCCCTTCCCCGTTCTCCACGCTCCCACCGACAGTTCGGAGTCCCTGGGTAGCCAGTTCCACAAGCAATGCACGCTGGCTGATGCCGTATGCGGCCAATTTATCTTGATCCACCAACACGGCAATCTCCTCGTTCTGCTGCCCGAGAATCTTGATGTTGCCCATCTCGGGAATGCTGCGCAGGCGGTCGCACAGCTGTTCGGCATACGCTTCCAACTCACGCGGCGTGCGCTCCGGAGAATCCACCGTGAGCAGCATGGAGGAAGTGTTGCCGAAATCGTCCACCACCACAATCTCCAACACACCGGCAGGCAAAGAGGTTTTCTTGAAGAGCTGAAGCCCGTGACGTATCTTCGACCACGCACCGTCCTTGTCTTTCACCGACGTGCGCAACTCCGCATAAACATACACAATACCGTTTTCGGTCACCGAATAGGTCTTGTCCTTGTCAATCTCCTCATACGTAAACAGGAAACGTTCCAAAGGCTTGGTCACCTGTTCCTCCACCTCCTGCGAGGAAGCACCCGGATAGACCGCTGCCACCACGCCCTGACGAATCGTGAATTGCGGAAACTCGTCCTTGTTCAACTGCGTCAAGCCAAAGATGCCAAACAGCACCAGACATGCCACAATAAAGAAGATGATGTTGTGGCTGCGCATGGCGGATAATATGTGAGATTTGGTACGCATGGATCAGAGGTGAATGGGGTACATGGGGTGAAAGGGGTAAAGGGTGAATATTATTTTGAGAAGGTAACTATTGCATTGGTGTAGAGTTTTTGCATACCATCGGTGATGACCGTGTCGCCGGGGGCGAGGCCGGAGGAGACGAGCACGCCATTGGCCACGAATTCAGTGGATGTAATGACGCGATGTTGCGCCTTGCCATTCTTCACCACCCACACAGACAGCCCTTCGGGGCGGGTTTGCACGCATTTGGCCGGCACAATGAAACCCGTGTTGGCAGGCTGGTCGAGCAGCACCTTGCACACCATGCCGGGAAGCAGAGATTTGTCCTTATTCGGGAATGCGATTTTCACATCATAACTGTGCGACACCTTGGAAGCGGTCATACTGCGGTCAGTAATCTTGCCTGTGAGCAGCCGATTATCCAGCGCAGGCACATAGACATAGGCCTCCTTGCCTACCGTCACCGATGAAATCTCGCTTTCAGGCACGGAAAAGTTTACAGACACCTGACCCATATCCAGCAGCGTGACAGCCGGTTCGCCAGGGAGCAATGAACCACCGACTTTGGCGTTGCATGTGCCCACCACTCCAGAAACCGGGGCCGTGAGGCGGCATTCGTCAAGTTGTTTTTTCGCAATCTGCTCCAACGAACGCGCCTTCTCCAGTGTGGTCTGCATTTCCACCCACTTCACTTCCGCCAAGCTGCCTTGGTCATACACTTTCTTCAGTCGCTGATACGCATCCTCGGCCTGCTGGAGCGAGGCCTTGGCAGAGTTGTAGGCGTTTTGGGCATTGGCGCTGTTCACCACAGCCACCAGCTGGCCGGCATGCACGAAATCGCCCTCATGCACGCACACGCGCTCCACACGTCCGCCGGCGGGGAAACTCAACGCTACAGAGAGATTCTCCTCCACCTCGCCCACATACGTGCGCGTGAGTCCGCCAAACACGGAATCAACCACCATCACATCCACCGAAATGGGGACGGTTTCCTGCACCGGAGCCTTATGCTTGCATGAACCGAATGCTAACAGAAGCACCACGCACGCGCACACTACCGTCATCGAAACATTCATTTTTTTCATTTGTCCTAATTCTTCTCGGCTATGATTTTCATTTGAGGGCCAGACAGGGTGAGCTCCTCATTGCCGCTCTGATGCCCGCTCCAGGATTCATCCAACACCAGCATCTTCCCGTTCAGCATTCCGCTACCGGATGATACGACACGGTACACCAGCGAGGATTCATTGTCTGAATCAAAAATGGAAGTTCCATCCTGCGTCAGAATGTTGATGTTGACCTCATACGGTTCAAGCAACAGTGAGTCGCCCTTTACGATGGCCGACATGGTGTAGCAACCGCCGTTCATCTCATTCATCGTAATCAGAAGCCGATTTCCCGCATTCCTATCCTCCAAAATGTTCATCTGCCCATTCCGATGGATGAGACGATAGGTAACATGTCCATCCGCATCGGTGAGGACCACTTCGCCGGACAATTTGTAACTGTAGTCGCCCAAAAACGGTTCCACTTCCCGCTCACAGGAAGTGACAGCAAAAAGGAGCGAAATAAAACAAACAGCAACTATTTTTCTCATATCCATACAGTTTTAATCAATTTTCAATAATCAATATTTCAATGTGTCATTTCGTCTTCGATTTTCCCATATTTGCTCACAAAAGTTTGGAAAACACTATTCACAATCAAGTCAATGAGCATCTCGTACGAGGATTTGTACTGCTCATATTTGTCTTCCACAAAAGAGGAAATAAACATTTTTTTAGAAATCCGATTCTACCTCTTGAATATCTATGATAGCATTTTTGCCATCAATGTAGGACAACACCAATGGAAAATTGGCGCGATAACTGCACTGGGAAAGCACCAGACGATTGTACTGATGAGTCTCCTCATCCTCATTTAATCGCCACACAATATAGTCAGTAGTAAATTTGGCATACTTGTCCTCCTCTTTCAACTTATTGAATTCCTTGCTGTTATCACCGTATTTATCCAACAATGTCTTCTTCAGATTCTCATACGTATAGCTGGTACTCCGGTTGAAATTAACCACAACAATATAGACGAGGTGGGTTTTGGCTGCAGCACGAATCTCGATTTTCACACGCTCGCCGGCGAAAGTGCCCCGCATGAAGGAGGTGTTGGGGACATTGTGGTTGGTCTCCAACTCAAAGCCTTTCCCTTTGAGTTTGTTCACAAAGGTGTTCATGGTGCAATTCATACTGATACCTAAGAACTTCATGGGTTGTGTTTGCGCCGGGGCAAGGGCAACGACACATACAAAAGACAAGAATAGCAAAATCCTCTTCATCAACTGATTTTTTATGCGGACAAAAATACAAAAAAGTTAACTTTAATTGGATTCCGTAAAAAAGATAAAGTTTATAGCTCCGTAAAAAATTCCAAATCTGCGAATTTTGTATCTTTGCAACCCAACAAAACAACTGTTTAATATGAAAAAATCCGACATCCTTGTCATCATCATTGTCATTCTGGTACTGCTGCCTTTTTTCATCAGCAGACCCGTCTATGATACATTTTGTTCTCTAACCGCCAATTATCCTCTTTGGATGGCATTTTTGAAATTCGGCATCCTGGCCACCTTCGGGGAGATGTTAGGCCAACGCATCAAGACCGGCCAATATTACCACAAGGGGTTCGGATTATTCCCGAAGTTTATCGTTTGGGGATTGCTCGGCATGTGGATTGCTTTGGCCATGAGCGTATTCAAAACTGGTATTCCCGCTTTTATGGAGAAAGCCAGCTGTTTTGCCGGCGTGTCGGACGCCATGAAGGGCGACTTCACCGGATTGAAGCTGGTGGGCGCATTTTTTATGAGCGTGATGATGAACACCTCATTTGCGCCGGTATTTATGACAGTCCACAAAATCTGCGACATGCACATCGCCGAATATGATGGCAAAGCCATTAGCTTGATACGTCCCGTGAAGGTAAGCCAGCATATCCAGAATCTCAACTGGGACGTGCAATGGAACTTCGTTTTCAAGAAAACTATCCCGCTTTTCTGGATTCCCGCGCACACGCTCACATTCTGCCTGCCGGGCGAGTTCCAGGTGCTCTTCGCCGCCTTCTGCAGCATCATCCTCGGCCTGTTCCTGTCGATTGCCGCGATGAAGAAACAGTAAGGGCTTCCCTATTCTACCGTTTGGAAAATCGATCTGTCGTTACCTCAAGGTATTGACAGCCGTGGGTGTCCACGCTTTCAGGAATTCGGACACCTTTGCCTCGCTGTAGCCTTTTCCTTCCTCCAAGTAGGCCGAATTCTGAATATGGATAGGCTTTCCTGAGTCGTCCAAAATCACGAAAACGGGAAAACCGAAGCGGGCCGGGTTGCCCAGATACTTCATCGCTTCGGGATTCTTGTTCTCCCGCGACCAGTTGACGTGGATATAGACAAAGTTGTCTTGGATGATCTCGTGAACCAGCGTGTCGCTTTCCGCGAACGCTGCAAAGCGCAGGCACCAGGGACACCAATTGCCGCCCACCTGACAGAGCACGTATTTGTTCTCCGCTGCCGCCTTCTTCACAGCAGTATTGATCTGCTGCATGGCATCCGCCTTGTCATCGTAAATATTCTGCTGCGCCGACAATTGCAGCGCCATAAATGCGGTAAAAGCCAAGAGTATAATCTTTTTCATAGCAAAGTATTTTTTTCATTATTATCCAATCCATAAAAACCGATACGGCAGCAGGGCATCTTCACCCGCATAGTCCACGCCGATACGCGGGGTAATCTCAATTTGATCATCAGGAATCATGAGGCCACGGTCTTCGATCCAAACCGTATCGCCCGTGAGCGGGCAGCCATTGTCGGCCACAGTGAGCCCCAGCAGTTTGCTTACCTTGCCGGGGCCGGAACCGATGTCGCGCGACATCCGGCTCTTGCCCGTGCGCCGCAACATCAGCTCTTCGCCGTGCGTGGGGATGATGCCGCGGATGAGCACCGCGTCAGGGACATCCTCTTCGTTGGTCACGAAGTTGAGCATGTGGTGCATGCCATAACAAAGGTACATGTACACCACCCCGCCCTCGTGGTACATCATCTCGTTGCGGCGTGTACGGCGGCCTCCGTAGGCGTGAGAAGCCTTGTCGGCGGTGCCCTTGTACGCCTCCACCTCCGAAATGATGCCGCCTGCCAGCTGTCCGTCCTTCAAGGTAAACAGATATTTGCCCAGCAAGTCGCGTGCGATGGCCAACACATCATGTCCTAAAAAATACGATTTTTGCAACCTATTCATCTTTCCGAAAAAGAACCCGCAAAAGAACAAAAAAACCGCCTATTTTGCAACAACAAACATAGCCAATTCGTTAGTAAATATTGCAATAATTATCTGATGTCAGAAGAAGAGAAGAAAATCATAAAAGGTTGTATCGCCGGTGACAAAGCCTGCCAAAAGCGGCTTTATCTGGAATACGGCCCCATGATCAAGGGTATCTGCGCGCGCTACGCGGCCAACGCCGAGGACGCGGAGGACCTTTTTCATGACACCTTCCTCTTCATACTCGTGAACTTCCCGCACTACAACAAGATCACCTCGCTCGGTGCGTGGCTCCGGCGCATCACCATCAACAAGGCTATCGACTACTACCGGAAGACCGAACGGCAACGGACAGCCTCTCTGGAGGACCTGACCCACGAGCCAGGCGCGGACGCCGCCCCGCTGAACGAGCCGCTCACCATGCCGCAACTCGTCGGCTTCATCAACGAACTGCCCGACAAGTACCGCACCGCCTTCAACCTGTACGTCATCGACGGCTACGAGCAAGAGGAGATCATGAACATCATGGACGAGAGTTCCACCAATGTCCGGACGCTGATTTTCCGCGCCCGCAACATCCTGCAAAAGAAGATACAGCAATATTTGAATCACGAAGAATTTAGTATATGAAGACGTTGAAAGAGCAATTTGAAAATTACGAGGTCCCCGTGGACGAGGCCGGATGGGAATCCATCATCCAGGACAAGTCCGTGGTCAAATACAACCGGGGAAGAAAGATACGCCGGGGGGCTCTATACGGAGCTGCCACGCTTGCAACGGTAGGCATCGTCACCGTTGCCGTCCTGCTCTCCCGCCCGCAACAGCCGACCGCCAACGCACCGCAAGAGCCCGCCCGCCAGGAGGTGGCCGCAGAAAGCGCGCCCGTGACCAGCCAAGCGCCCGCCCACGCACAGCCGCAAGCGGCGCCCGCACGCACCATGAGTGCTACTGCGCCCATCGCTGCCAACGTGCCCTCCAACAACATGACCACCGCCAGCGCGACAACAGCTAGCATTCCCACCCAGGCGCCGCCTGCGGCAGCCAACCCTCCCGCGCCGAAGCTAGCACCTGCCACTCCACCCAGCGTGCAACAACCCACACCCGCGCCCCAGCCAACAGTACAGCCAATGCAAGTGCCTTCCCCTACTCCCCAACACGCCACCGCTGCCACACCCTCCGCACCGAAGGAAGAACCTGACACAACGCCTCATCCTCAACCCCAAACTGCAGACAAATCCTTCTTCGCACCCAACGCCTTTTCGCCAAACGGCGACGGCGTCAACGATATTTTTCACGTCTTTGCTAATGTTGAATACACCGACTTTGAACTCAACATCTACTCCCGCAATGGCGACCACGTGTTCCAATCCCGAAACATCGAGAACGGATGGAACGGACGACGAAACGGTGTGGGCGAAATGCTGCCGCAAGGCGTGTACGTCTATACTATCAAATACAAAACCGCCCAGCATAAGTCCGGCATAGAACGTGGACAAATACTGCTTCTTCAATAACCCAATATGAAACTGTCAGACCGCAGCACTCCTCCTCAACAGCATCCCATCGCAGAGCTACAGCTCCCTGCACCCCGCATGGAGACGCTGGAAAACGGCATCCCCGTTTATACCCTGCCCAACCCTCAACTCGACCTCATCCATATACTCATACACATCCGCAGCGGTATCCTGCACGAAACGCAGAAGCACCTCTCACAGTTTACCTACGCTCTGCTCAAAGAGAGTTCCCGCAAACACTCCGCCACCGAAATCGCCGACCTGCTGGACTTCTACGGCGTGCATTACACCACCACCTGCGGGATGGACAAGAATGTCATCACCATCTCGGTGCCCCGCAACAATGTAAGCGATATCCTACCCACCATCTACGATTTTATCGCCCATCCCCAATACCGTGAGGACCGGCTGGATATCTATGCTAATGTGAAAATCAAAGACTTAGAATACAATTCGCAAAAGACTGATGTGCGGAGCACGCAGTTGATGCTGCACGCCATGTTCGGAGACACAATTACTGCCGGACAATTTTCCACCCGTGAGAATCTGAAGGCCGTAACGGTAGCGCAAATGCAAGAATACCACCAAAGCACATTCTGCGCCGAGAATCTCCGATTATTCATCACGGGCAACGTGGATGCCGGCATGGAGCAATGTATCAAGGAACTGTTCGCACAGGTTCCACATGGACCAGCATCCAAGGCCATTCACGACCTCACGCTGCCCGCAGACCCCACGCCGTTCATCAGCGAAGCGATGCCCGACAGCGTGCAATCCTCCATCACCCTGTGTTTCCCCGCCATCGGTTATTTGGATGCCGACAGAAGAGGATTCTCTATCCTCTCCACCATCACGGGTGGGTATTTCGGGTCACGACTGATGCAAAACTTGCGGGAAAAGAATGGATTTACCTACGGCGTATCATCAGGCTCCGTCTATTTCGGAAACCAAAGTCTGTTCATCATCAACAGCGATGTCAACGCCGCCCACACACAAGCGGCCGTGGATGCCTGCTTTGAGGAATTGCAACGGCTGCAAGATGAGCCCGTTTGCGACGAAGAGCTGGAAACTGCCCGCAACTACATCCTGGGTGATATGCTGCGCGACGTGGACAACTCGGTTTCTTATCTGAAGAAATATGCCTACTGGAACCAACACGGACTGGATGAACGTGAATTCCAATCCATGATTCAAGCAGTGAAAGAAACTGATTCAAAGGCACTTTTATCTTTGGCAAAAAAATATTTTGATTATAATAAATTCACCCGAATCATCGTTGGAGATATTCGGAACCTGAAATAGGCGGCAATGAAAAAATTTTTATTCTCAATACTAAACATCCTGATTTGCTTATATGGTTTTGCCATAGAGCCGCCCACCCTTCAATGTATTGAACAACTTGTCAATCCCAGGGAGCTTCGCGTTACTTGGTCATGGGGCAACATAAATAATGTGGATGTGAATGACGAATACACTTTTTACGTCAACGGCATCGCAATTACCCCGGCAGTACGTCCGCATCCTGAAAGCAGCATCTACCGGTCCTCCACCACCCTTATTCTTCCCGTCAGCCAACTCAGCAACCATTATTCTTGCCACATCATAGCGCATAATACGACCTCAGGCGAGTCGTGCGAGTCGAACTCCATGAGCACCATCCAGCTTACCGTCACGCCCTACGACCTGCATGGTGACAGCACGGCGGCGTATCTGGAATGGGACGCAGTTAGTACTTCCACCGATGGTGGAACTTGGGATGTGGTCTATCTCATTTACAAGAAAAGAGCTTTTGAAGCTGATTTTGACCATACGCCCATCGCTTCGGTACCCACAACCGACAACCGCATCTACATCGACCCGTCTGATGTCTGCCACAATAACATCTCATACCAAGTGGGTATCACCAACCAGATCAGCACAGCCGGAGGCAGTTCCTGTATTTTCAAGTCCAATATCGGGACCGTTCGCCTCAACGACAGTATTCAACCCAACGCGCCGATTCTGGACAGCATCTCCGTTACGGAAGACAACCATGTTGTACTGGGCTTCCACGCGCCGGATCCATACATGATGTGCTACCCGGTGTATTACCTGGACGGTGGCATCAGACTACTTTTGAGTTCAGTCTATAATACCACATTCTGGACCGACAACAGTGTCAATCCCAGCGATGTGAGTCGTGAGTATTTCCTTGCCGTGTTGGATTCGTGTGAAAACAGCTCGTACCAGACCGACAGTGGCCAATGCAACATCCGCCTGGCCCCACCCACAACCGATGCCTGTCATCGAGCAGCCCATCTTACCTGGAATCCATACAAGAACATGCATGGTGGAGTGAGAGAATACCGTATTTTCATACGGCCAGAAGGCGAAACAAACTACACGCTACTCGGCACCACCACGCAAACAAGTTATAACCTGACAGACCTTGCCATCAACACCAACTATCGCGTTTATGTGCAAGCCTGCAACAACGACAACAGTATCACCTCCAGCAGCAACCGCGTCAATTTCTCCATCACTGCGGAAGAGAGTGAAGACGAGACCTACATCCGGCACGTATCCGTGATGGACAACCGCTACATCTCCATTCTGGTGCACACTACTGGCGACCTTTATCCTTTCGTTCATATCACGTTACAACGGAGCGAGGACGGACAGAGCTTTGAAAACATCGCCACCATCCCCTATCACAGCAGCACGGAATACGAGTTCATGGATAGCACAGCCAAATTCAACAAGAAAGTTTATTACTACAGAACTTTTCTGATGGGCGATTGTGATGTTCCTGTGGGCTATTCCAACATCTCACACAACATCCTGCTCACCGGAACGAGCTCCTCTGCACACGACTGTAATCTGGAATGGAATGATTACGGGACTTGGGACGGGGATGTGGACCATTACTCTGTCAGCCGCCGCACAGAATACGACACCATTTTCCTGGAGTTGACCGACGCACTCATTCCACGCGCACACAACACGTACAGCGACGACGTGTCCCTGTTGTTTCAGTTAGGATCCAAATTCACCTATTTCGTCACAGCTCACGAAGGCATGAACACTATGGGATTTATGGATGAAAGCATCTCCAATCATGTCACCTTGCAGCAAGAATCCAGCATGATAATCCCCAACGCTTTCACGCCCAATTACGACGGTCACAACGACGTATTCCTGCCTTCCAACGCTTACGTGTCAGAAGAAGGCTACGAGCTTCTCATCATTTCCAGATACGGGAAAACCATGTTCAGGACCACAGATCCAACAGCAGGATGGGATGGCTACGACATGAAAGGCGCTCCCGCTCCCGTTGGGGTGTATACCTACATCATACGGTTCGTCAATGCACACGGAAAGACGCAACAAGTACAAGGAAGTGTCACGTTGATCCGCTAATCAAAAATGTTAATCTTTGCTGAGAAAGGGCCTAATCCCGCACACATCTGACAGAATAGGCCTGTGATTTGCTACTGCCTGTCTGATAGATGCCGGTATTGTTGAAAAACAAATCCCAAGTATAAGCTTTCTGTATTGAATTTTGGCTTGACGACCAGTAACCTGTGGTCTCTCCCCTACTGATAAATCCGCCAGAGCCGATATAGCCAGCAGGCATAGCCGTGAAATTAAGCGCATCGTTTGCCGACTGATTCTGGCCAATGGCACAAGCCGTACTATTATTGTTCCATCCTGTTTGGGAGGCAAAAGCCTTGGCAATCTTGTTAGCAGAGTTGTCACATGCGTAAATGCCCTCTGCTTTCACATAATTGACAAATGCCGTCCATTCAGCTGCACTGGGCACGTGCCATCCTTCAGGGCAAATGCCGCGACGAGGGCCGGCAAAAGAAACATTGGCCGCATCCTCTACGCTCGCACTCACACTCAGCTCACCCAGAGCCTCATTGAAAGTATCCACAGCGGCATTCCAATTGTACAGCAAACCGTATCCCTGAGGCGCGTATGTCGTACTGTCGTTGTTATACCAACGGGCAACCTTGCCACTGTAGGACAAAGAGGCTGCGCCACTGGGAATAAGGCAAGCGCCCGTGGTCGGTGACGTGGTAGCTCGCATATTTTCTCTGGTCCAGCACTGCGCTCCAATCTGTACCGTAGTGTACACATTACCCTCATGATCTGTCACGGTAGGCATGTCCGAACATGGAATCCGATCCCGGAAGAACACCAATCCTATGGTATCATCCTCCATCTGCTCCTGTGTGACAACCACACTGGTCCTCATTTCGCCTTCAATGGTGGCATATCCCGTATAACGCATCTCATCACCCAGCACAAAAAGATCATCTGAATCAAATCTCAATTTTTTGAAATAATCCACACCTGGCTCGAATTCCTCATCATAATGACTAACAAGCACAACACGATTGACATCGCCACAACTGACATTCAAGAGTTTTTGGCTTCTAACCCCTTGTGCCGTCTGAACACTTACAAAATACAACTGGGGATTCGCCAAAGTTATGTGAAAAACATTGGTTCCCGACTGCAATGTTCCAGAATATTCGGCACACAAACGACCTTGGACATCCGTCACGGTCAAACGAACTGGCCCATCAGACATATGACTTTTCGACAGATAAGCATTACCCCAACACGGGTTCGGGTAAACTATGAAATCATGACATAAGTCATACTCTTCAACACCGACTGTAACAGAAAGAATGAGTTCGGTATCAGGATATATCAAAGTTTCCGACCACTCACGGGTCAGATTTTCAACCTGTACACTGTCCAGCTGAATATAAGCCCCTCCCCTGTCTTGGCCTTTGAAAGTAAGAGACAATGTGTTTTGGGCAGACAGAGCTGTCACAAAGACAAAACATGCAAATAAAAGGATGATTCTTTTCATATTGTTCTATTTTACTTTGATTTTCTGTCCCAATGACAGAATACTTGTTTCTTTGATCTTGTTCAATTTGCAGAGTTTATCCACCGTAGTATGATATTTTCTTGCTATCGCATACAACGTATCCCCCTTCTTCACGGTATGGTATTTTGGAGAAGAAGTCTGAGTATGTGTTGACGTCTGCACAGGTTTGGCGGGTGCTGGCTCGGCAGAAGGTGCCGTAGCTGTTGGCTCGGAAGCCACACTGGCGGTATCCTTCTTAACTGATGCTGTATCCTGTTTCACCACTTTTATCGGATCAGATATCACAATCTTGTTCGCCGAACGGTCAATATTTTGATAGGCCATATTCATGATGGAAACGTTGATTTTCACATCATTGTATAGCGTCCTATCGGCTTTGTTATGCTTGAACAGCCATTCGTATGTTTCAGGAATATAGAACATCTTGGCCAACTGGCTATGGTTGATGCCCGGGAATTTGTCAAACAGAAGCAAGTCCGTTTTTCCGCAGGCTTTCATCGCAGTGACCACTTCTTGGGAGGCGGACACCGGCACAGCACGGTCTGCAGTACCGTGGATAATCCACAAAGGGACCTTGTTCAGTCCGCAGTGGTTGCGCAGGTTGCTGCCTCCGCAGAAAGCCATGGCCGCGGCCACGCGGTCGGGATAAGTGCCCACATACTGGAATGTGCCATAGCCTCCCATACTCATACCGATCACATAGATTCGGTTAGTATCCATCGCATAGCGTTCCTGCACCCAATCAATGACATTGTTGACTTTCAGGGCATTCCACGGGCCACCAGGATTCTGCGGCGCAATGATGAGCGCATTGATGTCACGTCCCATGGAGATGGCATCCAAGCAGCCATATTTGCGTACACGGTTCAGGTCGTTGCCGCACAGGCTGTGTCCATGCAAGAAGACGATTACTGGAATCTTGTCCTGCAACGTATCATACGTGTCAGGCACACTGAGCCAGAAGTTATAACCATTGGGCACCACATTGCGATGGGCCGAGAATCTATACTCACTCTGAGCTGAGAGCCACACGGGCAGAATCATCAGCAACAGCACAAACCATTTCTTCATATTCCATCTATTTTATCAAAAAAACTATTGTCGCTGGGCCACAGCTTCGCACAACGCCTCATACCAAGCCTCTCCAAACCGCTGCACCAGCGGATCTTTCAAAAATTTGTATATGGGCAATCCCATCTCTGTGCCATTCTTGCACGCACTCCCACAGATATCCCAATGATGGTAGTTGAGTGCCCAATACTTGCCCACCTTGCTAACCCGCACAGGGTATAGGTAACAGGATATAGGCTTACGGAAAGGGATCTCGCCCTGTAAAAACGCTTTCTCAATGGCGCACTTGCAGATACCTTCCTCAAAAAACGCAAACGCACAGGCTTTGGAACTCTCCACCAGCGGGGTGCCGAAATCGCCCTCCCCATCATATGTGAAAGTCTCCCCATTGCGTTCTACCGCCTCGATTCCATCGGCGGTCATATACTGACGAAAGACCGGGTAATGCTCATCCAGATCACCCACCTCCTCCGGGGCAAGCGGCGCACCGGCATCGCCCTCGACGCAACATGCACCCTGGCAGACTGACAAATCACAGCAAAAGCATTTGTCTATCAGCTCGTCGGAAACCAAAACATCTTCCACTATCAACATAAGGCGGGTATCTATTATAACAATAGGTCGATGGGTTGCCCCATCGACCTAATATGTAACGGAAATATATTATTTCAGTCTCTTGAACTGGCAGGTGAAGTGACGCATCAGCTCAGCCTCCCAGGTGATTTCCAAACCACGTTTGATGGTATGGCGACGGTCATACACGTTCTTCAACGCAGCAGCAATCACATCCATGTGGTTGTTGGTATAGACACGGCGCGGGATGCACAAACGCACGAAATCAAGACCACCGAAGCGGTTCTCGCGGGTCACCGGATCGCGGTCAGCCAGCACGTAGCCAATCTCGCACGCACGGATACCCGCCTCCAAATAGAGTTCGCAAGTCAACGTTTGAGCGGGGAACTCCTCCTTCGGAATCTGATCCAACACCTTGTCGGCATCCACAAAGATGGCGTGACCACCAGCAGGACGCTGGTAAGGAATGCCATACTCGTCCAGCTTGGAAGCCAGATACTGCACTTGTTTAACGCGAGTCTCAATCATGTCAAAATCGCAGTTCTCGCGCAAACCAACAGCCAGCGCGTCCATATCACGGCCGTTCATACCGCCGTAGGTCAGGAAACCCTCAAACGGGATGCAGAACAGCTTGGCGCCTTCGTACCAATCCTCTTTGTGCGTAGCGATGAAACCACCCATGTTGACCAAGCCGTCTTTCTTGGCACTCATTGTCATGCTGTCAGCATAGCTGAACATCTCTTTCACGATTTCCAAGATGGTTTTGTCGGCATAACCTTCCTCACGAGTCTTGATGAAGTATGCATTCTCCACAAAGCGGGCGGAGTCAATGTTGACGGGCACGCCATACTTGTGGCAGAGTTCGCACGTCTCGCGAATGTTCTTCATGCTCACCGGCTGTCCACCAACAGTGTTGTTGGTAATCGTCAGCACCATGAACGGCACATTGCCCTGGTTCTCTTTGAGCACTTTCTCCAATTTATCCAAGCCCACATTGCCTTTGAAAGGAACTTCAAGCTGGGTATCCTTAGCCTCATCACAGGTCACGTCAATGGCAAACGCCTTGCGACTCTCAATATGGCCTTTGGTGGTGTCGAAATGTGCATTGCCGGGGACAACCATGCCCGGTTTCACCAAATAAGAGAAAAGCACATTCTCTGCGGCACGGCCCTGGTGGGTGGGAATGACATACTCAAAGCCGGTCAGCTCCGTGATCGTGTCCTTCATGTGGAAGAAACTGCGGGCACCGCCGTAGCTCTCATCGCCCATCATCATGGCACTCCACTGACGGTCGCTCATGGCACCCGTGCCAGAGTCTGTCAGCAAATCGATATAGACATAGTCCGACTTCAGCATGAAGATGTTGTTGTGTGCTTCTTCAAGCCATTTTTCTCTTTCTTCTCTTGTGGACTTCTTGATGGGTTCCACCATCTTGATTTTCCACGCTTCTGCAAAAGGTAATTCCATAAAATCTATTTTTGATTATTAATTATTATTTTTAGTTAAAAGGTTCTTAAAGTTTGTAAAGTTAGAAAGGGTATTGGGCACCTACTCTTTTACTCTTTTACTCCCTCTCTCATCTTCTCATTTCTTCTCATCTAAGTTCTCGGTGCGCACCAATTTTTCCTTCTCATCATAGAATTTCCACTCTCCAACGCGCTGCCCATCCTTATAAAATCCTGTATAATAAACACTTCCATTCTCGTGATATACCGTATAGCGACCATTTTCTTTGCCATTCTTGTAATGAGCCATGGTCTGTACATTACCGTTTTTGTGGTACGCGTACCACAAACCATCACGTTGGTTTTCAGCAAGATTGCCATCAATGTACTTCTGCTTGCCTGGATAGTAATGGGTCTCGTGTACCCGCACATTCGTAGGCTGTCCGAGACTGTCCTTCTCATAGTAGAAAACATCGCGAGGCGACTCGTCCTCGTATGAGACTATTGTCTTCTTGTAATAGAGGCTATCGGCAAACTCGATGGGCGGGAACACGTGCAACTCGGCAAGTTCCGAATCCGTGGTCTCTTGCGTTTCGCCCGCTGATTTGCCATGATGACGTGCAAGAAGGAATGCAACCACCAATGCGGCAATCAGGACCGTCGCCAAGATAATGATAATGACAATGTTACGCTTCTTGTGTGATACAGGTTGGTTCGTATCGATATTCTCTGCCATTGTTATTTCTTTTTCTTCTTACTGTATGGTTTATTAAGTTCGTCCAACACGGCATTGGTGATGTCAGATGACGGATCCGCCACCATCAGCGGGCTGCTGGAACCGTAGGTAAACACGAACGAAGCGTTGCGTTGGGCATTCACGCGCTTGCACGCGGCGCGCAAAGAGTCTGCAATCTGCTCCAAAGCGGCTGCATAACGAGCCTCCAAGGACTCCACAGCCTGTGCATAGTCATTTTGCAGCTGCTGGCTTTCCTGCTGGAGAGAAGCCTCTGCATACTGCGCTTGCTGGGCAGTAAGCTGACCACTTTGCATGTTGCGCTGATAATTGGCCAACTTGTTCTCCAAAACCTTCTGGCGATTCTGGAACAGCACCGCTTGTCTCTGTTTCTCCACATCCAAGCTATCGGTAAGCAAACTTACCATCTCGAATTTCTCGTTGATGCTATCCAAATTGACATAGACGATCGAGCCATCGCCGACAGGCTGCACCGGAGTCGTCACAACATTATTATTCTTGCCTCCACCTACAAAATGAAGGATAAAAAGCACTATGAGTCCAATGAGCATCAACGCGTCAAAAATCAACTGGAACAGATGACACTTCTTTTTGCAATTGGTATCATTACCAGCACCGCACGTCTTACTCTCTTCCGACTTCGCCTCTGGCATAGTCTCGGCTGCCTCCGGGGATTCTGGGGCACGTTTCTCGGCCTTTTCCTTATCTTCCGCAGCCACAAAACCCGGAACTACTTCATCCGGCACCACATTCTCCACCGGATTCACATTTTCTCTGATTTCTTCCATTTTTATTTTTCTGATTGTTTTAAATATTCGTGAAATAATGATACTTGATCATTTTCAAGTAATCGCAATTCATTGCAACTTATCTATAACTCTAAACTCTCCACTCTAAACTCTAAACTCTTAATTCCCCACATCCGACAGATACTTGATCCTCATGATACGGATTTCCTCCAAGGTGTACTCATCATCACCCAACACTCTCAAGGCCTCGTCCACAGAATCGGATTCCGCTGACGCAAAGTAATCAAGTATCTCCTCCTGATGATAAATCTCGATCTCCTCGTTGATATAATAGGTAATGTCGATTTTTGTTCCGGAAGACACAATCATCTCGATTTCTGTCAGCAATTCATTCATATCCAACCCCTTAGCCTTGGCAATATCTTCAAAGCTCAATTTACGGTCAATGCTCTGGATAATGAAAACCTTGATAGCGGATTTCTTCACCACGGAGCGTACCACGAAGTCCTGCGGACGTTCAATTTCATTCTCCTCCACATACTTCTTAATCAGCTCAATGAAACGGCGACCGTACTTCTGCGCCTTGCCCGCGCCAACGCCGGAAATGTGAGTCATCTCCTCAATGGTGATAGGATATTGAATACACATGTCTTCCAGCGAAGGATCCTGGAAAATGACGAACGGCGGGATATTTTCCTCTTTTGAGATGTTCTTGCGCAAATCTTTGAGCAAGCTGAAGAGCGTCGTGTCAAATGCATCTTCCACACCGCCTACGCCACCAGTCTCCATCACATCCTCCTCGTCCTCATCCTTCTCCACCACAGGTTTGATGGTTTGGATGGAATACGGGTTCACCATATACTTTTCACCTTTAGGGGTGATTTTCAGCAAACCGTAGTTCTCCACATCCTTGGTAATCAGATTGTCGAAGATAGCCAGTCGGATGATATTGGACCAGAACTTGGCATCGTATTCCGAGCCCTCGCCAAACTGTTTGAGTTTGTTGTGTTTGAACTTGACGATAGAGGTGGTCTTGTTGCCCGTGATGATATCGACAATCTGATCTTCCTTGAACTGCTGCTTCACCGTCTGGATAACCTCCAGGGCTAGCAAAATCTGATCAGAAGCGTTCATCTTGGGCTTCGGATGGTTACAGTTATCGCAATTGTGGCAATTCTCCTCGCCATAGTCTTCACCAAAATAATGAAGCAGGTGCTTGCGACGACAGCTGGTGGACTCGGCGTATGAGGCGGTCTCGGCCAGCAGTTCCTTTACAATCTCCTGTTCGGCCACAGCTTTTTTAGTGGAGAATTTCTCCAACTTGTGCAGATCCTTATAGTCGTAGAAGGCGATACAGAGACCTTCACCGTCATCTCGGCCGGCGCGACCGGTTTCCTGATAGTAACCTTCCAAACTCTTGGGCATATCGTAGTGGATGACATAACGTACATCCGGCTTGTCAATACCCATACCAAAAGCGATAGTGGCCACAATCACGTCCGCTTTCTCCATCAGAAAATCATCCTGATTCTGAACTCTGGTCTTGGAATCCAGACCGGCATGGTATGGCAGCGCACGGATTTTGTTAACTTGCAGAAAAGCAGCCAGTTCCTCCACCTTCTTACGGCTCAAGCAGTATATAATGCCCGATTTGCCAGGGTGGTTCTTGATGAACTTCACCACCTCTTTATCTACGTCCTTGGTCTTTTCACGAATTTCATAATAGAGATTGGGACGGTTGAAGGAAGAAATGAACACTTCGGCCTTCTCCATTCCCAAATTCTTCTGGATATCGCTCTGCACCTTGGGTGTAGCGGTGGCAGTCAGTGCAATCACAGGCACTTTCTGTCCGATTTTCTCGATAATGGCACGGATACGTCTGTATTCTGGGCGAAAATCATGTCCCCATTCAGAAATACAGTGCGCTTCATCTATAGCATAAAACGAGATGTTGATATCTTGGAAAAACTGGACATTCTCCTCTTTGGTAAGAGATTCCGGAGCCACATACAACAGTTTTGTCTTCCCTTCCAACAGATCCTGTTTCACTTCGTTGATTTCCATTTTGGTGAGGGAGGAATTGAGGAAGTGGGCAATGCCGTTCTCTGCGCCAAAGCCACGGATGGCATCCACCTGGTTCTTCATCAAGGCAATCAGGGGGGAAATCACGATAGCCGTGCCCTCCTTCATCATGGCAGGCAGCTGGTAGCACATAGACTTTCCACCGCCCGTGGGCATAATCACGAAGCAATCCTTGCCTTTCAAAAGCGCCTTGACAATCTTCAGCTGATCACCTTTGAATTTGTCAAAACCGAATATGGTTTTCAGCGTTTGATGAATCTCCTTGTCTGTAAAATTTTTCATTTGCAAAAAAGTGTTTTATTCAAGGTTTCGTTTAGTGATGTTAGAATAACTCCCATTTTTAACGGAAAACAAAAATAGCAAAATTTCATTGCAAAACCATATTTTTTTTCAGAATATGATTTTTTTTATTTTTCACCCATAAATTCTGTCTTTCAACAAATACCGCTGTACATACGACTTCACCCCGTCTTCCAGCGTATAGAAGCTCCGTTTGAAGCCTACTGAACGCATTTTTTTCATGGAAGCCTCCGTGAAATACTGGTATTTGTCGCGAATATCCAACGGCATATCCACAAACTCAATATTGGGTTCCAGTCCCATGGCCCTGAACGTGGATTCAGCGAGTGCGAGGAACGGGCGCGCCTGACCAGTGCCCAGATTGTAGATTCCAGACTTGGGATGGTGCATCATGAACCAATAGAGCACACGCACCACATCCTTGACATACACGAAATCGCGCAGCTGCATACCGTCGGCATAATCCGGACGATGAGAACGGAACAGCTTCACTTTGCCCGTCTCCCGAATCTGGTTAAATGAATGGAAGATGACAGAAGCCATACGCCCTTTATGATACTCGTTAGGACCATATACGTTGAAAAACTTGAAGCCATACCAATAGGGCGGCTGCAACGACTGTTTGAGGACCCACTTGTCAATCTCGTTTTTGGAGCGACCGTATGGATTGAGTGGAGTAAGCTTATACGCCAGCTCATCATCATCCACGTACCCAAGCTCGCCTGCCCCGTAAGTGGCAGCGGAAGATGCATACAGCAAAGGGATACCATGTCGTGCTGCAAAAGTCCACATCCGCTGGGTATAATAAACATTGAGCACCTCGAAAACGGAATAATCAAACTCCGTAGTATCGGTTCGTGCCCCCAGATGGATGACACACTCCACTTGCGCAACGTTCTGCTCCGCCCAATCGAAAAAGTCATCGCGGGCGATTTTGTCCGCATATTTGAGATTCTCCCAGTTGCAACGTTTGGCTTCTTTGGAAAAATCATCCACCAGAATGAGGTCTTCGCGCCCCATCTCGTTCAACTTGGCTGCCATACAACTGCCGATAAATCCGGCAGCACCGGTAATTACAATCATCGTTTCAGAATTTGTTGCAAAGGTAACAAAAAAACGGGCGCCGTATGGCGCCCGTCATGACATTTTATTATGAAAAAGTTTGATTTTTAAAATTCCCACAAATCGCTCTCGAAAGTGCGCAATCTGTCGGTGATTTTCTCGGATTCAATGCGCTGATCGCGAGAATTGGCAATGTAGTCTTGGATATCACGATCGTACACATTTGCCTCCTTGTAGATGAAGCTGGTGAAATCTCTCTTCCAGGTCAACAGGTCGTCGTAAGAAAGACGTTGTGCGTTGTTCTTCACATTGTAAACTTCCTGCTTTGCCAAGAAGGGTCTGAGCTCATTGTAATAAATGTAGCCCACTCTCTTCTTCATCATGGTGCCTCTGACATCATTTTCGTCAGAACCGCCTTCGCCGTCATAATCGTAAGATGACGCGCTGGCGCGCTCATGCTCAATGATGGGTTCTATTTCAAGAATCTGAACATAGAACTTGGAAGCCTGTTTGTCAAAATACCATATTTCCTTCACGTTATAGGAAATGACCTGTTTGGGCTCATACTCAACCACCAATTCCTTCATTCCGATTTCCTCGCCTGTTTCCAGGTCGATTTCAGGAATTTGGGAAATTTCGGACAGGTTACCTCTGAGGTCCTCGCGGGAAGTAGGCATAGTGCACATTTCATCGGCATAAACCGGAAGCACACCCTCCGTCTTCTCCGGATTGGCCATATCGATAGCGTCGAAAATGGTTTGAGCCAAACTTCTCCAAGTACCCTTCGTTTCCGTAGGGAAATAGAGCGGATGGTTCACCTTCTCACGGAGATCGATGGTTCTCCAGATGGTGTAATAGTACATCACGTCAGCCTGACGCACAGGGGAGTAAGGTATGGGATCAGAAAACTCACCCACATCCACTTGTTCCCATGCGAACTCAACGGGCTTGCGGACCGGCTGGTCCATGGTGCTGCCATACTCATCGTCCTGCGCAAACACGAACATGGCGGCAAGCATTCCTAATAACAATAAACCAAACTTTTTCATAATAAACTGATATTTTTTAATTGATTATCGGATACGTACAGAGAACTCATCCAATGTACGCGGACCGGCTTCGGAAGTAGCCTTGATATCCGTGAAATAGATGACCGTATTGGCAGGGGCTTTCTGCAATTTAGCCTTGACAGCTTCGGAGAGCGCACCGCCCTGGCAAGCCATAGCAGGATCTTCCATACCCTTGCTGACGAAAATCACGCGGAATGAAGTCACACTCCATTTCAAGTCATAGACAAAGTCTTCGCCCATGGTGGCACGGATAACAGGGTTGGCCATCAACTCGCCCTTGGCGTGTTTACCACCGCGGATACCAGCACCCAAGACAGCACGCGGGTTGGGAACTTTCTTCACACGGAAGGTGGTGGCACCCATGTTCTTCGTACTCTCGCCCACTCTGGCTGATACGGTAGCGTTCACCGTCTTGCCAATCATGGCAGCCGGAACTTTCACGTTATACTTGCCGGCGCCTTGGCTGGCAACTGTACAGCCTGGGAAGGAAACGCTCAACTTGCCAGGATCAACCGGACCGGAAATGGAAACCGGGTTGTCAATACCAGCATAGAGCACATTCATCTTGTCGGCAGCAATAGTAGCGGAAGGTTTCAACACCGTGTATTTGTCGGCAAAACCATAGTATTTGTCTTCTCCGTTCGGAGCCTTGACCTTAATCAAACCAGCATAGCGTTGATCGCCGATGCCGCCCGTACCGATTTTGAGTTTCACCACACCGTTCTCACCTTCGAGTTTGGTTGCACCAGCCAGACCGGCTTCGGTCAGCGTGTCAGCACCCATCTTGTAGTAAACCTCGGGAGTGGATTTGGTATCGTAAGCAGCCACGATGATGTCAGCCTCATAGCTGTCGCCAGAGAATACCATCTGGGATTTCGGGATAGCACGGCCTTCCACATGGTCGAACTTGAAGTCGTCGGCACTGATGGAAGCCTTCAGGTAGTTGAGCATCAAAGATTCAGCATTGCGAACTTCACCGATTTCCTTGTTCAACAAGGTCACTGCAGCAGCTGCAATAATATGATCAAAATTATGCTCTTCCCAAGTTTGCACAGCACCTTCTTTGGTGTACTTAGCATCCACATTCAAACCAAGAGCAGCGGAGAGTCTCTCGCGATCAGCAGGTTTGACGAGTTTCAGCATATTGGCCTTGTACTCTTTGATTTTATTCTTGAGTTTTTTGGCATTGCCCTTATTAATCATATAGTCTGTCGGCTTGTCAAAATTCTCCTTGGCCTTCATGGTTGCCACCGTAGTGGGAGCCATTACTTTCTTGCCATCGGCAGTTTTGGTCTCAGCCAAAGTATCGCCATCCACATACATAATGAGATCCTTCTTCATGGTTTCAATGTATTTCACCATTTCAGCGGTCTCTTTTTTCAATTTTTGAGCATTGGAATATGCATCGTGAATCTTGGCTTCGCCAAGGAGGAGTTTCTGGTGTTCAAACCAGTTGTAGTCGTTGCTATTCTGAGCCGTCGCATTGCGCGTGGAAGTCTGCAAAGTGTCATCCACCACAATGAAAGCATTCAAGATGTCCGTGGACACATTCAATGCCAACATGGCGGTGTAAACCAGATACATCATCTGAATCATTTTCTGTCTCGGGGTCTCCGGACAATTTGTTGCACCCATTTTCTAAAAAATTTAGTTGAAATTAGTGAATAAAAGAATGATTTAGATTATTTGTTCGGGTTGACACCCATAGCAGCCAACATATTACCATAAACCTTGCTCAAAGCGGCGATGTTGTTGGTCAACTTATCCATTTCAGCCTTGTAGGTAGTGGTCTGTTCGTAAGCGGCGGTCAGTTGGTTGACAGCGTTAGTAGCTTTCTTCAGGCTCTCGACGTAAGCAACAGATGCATTGCCATCGGTATCCAGAGAAGCAGCAACTTTATCATATTTGAGGGTGAGGTTGCGAACGGATTCGGCAGCCTTGGTCATATTGCCCACAAAACTGTCAGTTGCAACAGCAGCATCGGAGACACCGGCCAGCTTTCTGGCGTTGTCGCTCAAGTTTCTCATACCAGTTGCCAAGCTCTCAATGAGTTCGGGACCGATTTTGGCCTCTTCCAGCATCTTGTCAAGCTGTTGGGTCGGGGTTGCGCCCTGAGCGGCCAGTTTCTTCTTTTCTCTCTTGGTGGGTTCTACCGTCTCATCTGCAATTGCCAACTCAGGATAAACCAATGCCCAGTTGTACTCCACATGCAGGGGCTCGAAAGCGGAGAAGAAGAAGATGATAGTCTCGGTGAACATACCGACCATAAGCATGATGTTAGCGCCCGGCCAGTGAAGAATCTTGAACAAAGCACCACAAATAACAACTGCGGCACCCCATCCGTACAATTTAGCCATAAAGTTCTTGTAGCCGTTGGTTCTAACTAATCTGTCAATTGCATTCATTTTTTAATGATTTTGGTTAATGATTTTATTTGTTATTATTTTTAAAAATTTCTAGTAAATATGAGATGCGTTCTTGGATGCATTGTCGCCTCTCTGACGGCCCATGAAGGATTGTACATTACGGAAACCGACGTAAGACTTACAAGTATCCTGATACTCATACGTGCGGGCATATACCGTAGTGTAGTAGCTCACATCCTTCCAGGAACCACCGCGGATCACCTTTCTTTTCTTTGCAGGAGAATCGTCTTTCTTTGCATAATAGGTGTATTGCGGGTTCATGTCATGGGTGAAGTTCGTAGCCGACTTGTCAAAAGCATCCTCACACCATTCAGCGACGTTGCCGCTCATGTCGAACAAGCCCCAATCGTTAGGATAATAGTGGGCCACGATGCTGGGATAGAAGTTGTCGTCTGCGATATAGTTACCTCTTTGAGGTTTGAAGTTGCTCAAGAAACAACCGTTGCTATTGGTTGTATAAGGGCCACCCCACGGGTAGCTGGCCAGAGAGTTGCCGCCACGAGCTGCCCACTCCCACTCTGCTTCGGAGGGAAGTCTGAATTCCTGCTCGTTGGCATAATCCTTGGAGGAAAGCCATGACATGCGAAGTTGGGTTCTCCAGTGAGAGAAAGCCTTGGCCTGCTGCCAGCTCACACCCACAACCGGGTAATTGTCATATTGCGGGTTGGAGAAATAGTTCAGGATCATCGGCTCATTGTAGGAATACACGAAATCATGCGCCCAGCACAAGGTGTCGGGGTAAATGTTCACCACCTCATGCTTGATGAAACGCTGATATCCGTTGCCCATACTGCTGGGACGGTTGGCATACAAGCCACCGTAGTCAGAACCTTCCTTGTCAAACTCCTTGGTAGAAGCACCGAAATTGTCCGGATTCTTCGGATCACGGTAATTGCGATAGTCGTACCACCAATACTCATAGTTGTACATGGACACGTTAGCCGTGTTGGGACGATAGTGATAGAATCGGGTATTCACCTTGTTGTACAACGGACTGAGAGCAGCCTGGACTTCCTCATTGTCGGAATCCCAAGGAATTCTCTCCTTCCAGTTGATCAACTTAGGCTCAATAATCTCACCTTCGTTCTCACCTTTCGTGTATTTCTGGTAATGGCCGTATTTCTCCGCCTCGTCAATCTCGGCATCTCCGAGCAGGACATGGGCGATGGAGTCACGTACCCAATACACAAACTGACGGTACTCATTGTTCGTGATTTCAGTCTCGTCCATCCAGAAAGCGGCGATAGTCACATTCTTGGATTGCTGAGTCAGAGCAAACGGCACGTCCTGATCGCCACCACCCATCACATAATGGCCAGTGGGGATGTACACCATACCGTAAGGTTCAAGATCAGAAAAAGTCGGACGGTCTTTCACGCCGACCAGCTGGCCGTCGCCTCCGTTGTTGCAGGACGTGAGAACCACCATCGTCACTGCGAGCATAATAATTACCCTTTTCATTTTATTGCAATTTATATTTTTCCTAACGTGAATTGGTCAATTTTATTTTTTAGTACTGATTTTTGTAGATATTTCGTGTAGAACCATAGCCTGAGAACACCTCCGGCTTGTAAATATCAAAGCAATAGCGAATCATCACCTCCACATCGCCGAAGCTGCGGTTCGTGCGATAGGCAAGACTATTGGTGGTGATACCGTATGAAACGGCTGCCTCCAAACCTTTCAAATAGATATTGGAAGAGTTGTAAAACGGCCGGGCACCAAAAATAAGAGAGATATCGTCATTGATACGATATCCCAATCCACCCCATAAGAGGCCATTATATCTCACCAAACCCATAATGTCAATCTGGTAGGTCTTAAAGTCAGTTTTCACCATGGCATGAGGGATGACTTCCCAGTTAGGATTGGAAGGCACTATCCAAGTGTAACCGCCATGGAAATACATCTGAGGGTTACGGGAAATGTAATCCTGATTGCCCGCCAATCGCAACACACGTTTCTTGTCAAACGCACTGGCAAGCTGCGTGACACTTACTCCTGCATACCATTGGTCGCACTTGTACTGCAAACCCAAACTGAAATCCAAATCCATCGTGGATTCACCAAGCTGATCCAACACAGGGTCACCCGTTTGAGTGGGTCTCCAATTGACGTCTTGATTCAATTTCTGATTATATAAACCAATCTGCGCACCGATGCCGAGATGTCCGTTCGCGATGCGCAATTTGTAAGAATATCCTAATTTTACACCTATGTTGTTATAATGACCGATAATGTCTTCCACGAATGTGACGCCCAACGATCCGTGCAGTTTCTTCAGATAAGACTCCAAACTGAAATAGAAGTCCTGAGGAGCGGTTTTTTCCTTCTTGATGGAATCGCCTTGCATGTAAACATCATTCCATCCGAGGTATTTGTTGTTGTAAATGGCAGTAAAACACAATGTATTGTTCTGTTCTCCAATACCACCCGCGTTATAATACGAAGTGGCCCACGGGAACAACGTGAATTGTACATCATCCTGCGCAAGACACACTCCTCCCGTAAAAAGGGCGAAGAATAGAACTATCGCGAATCGTTTAATATGAATTCCCTTATTCATAATTGGTTATTGTGGTTTGATATTTTACTGTCATTCAATACATTAACTCATCTCTTAATCTTTTTTTCTATTTACCTGAAATATCTTATACTACCCTTTTTGAAATAAGTTACATATTGCAATGAACATTATTTTTTTTCAAGCGACAAAAATACGAATATTTTTTTAGGTTTTTTGTTTTCTCCTTCATTTTTTGATTTTTATCCTAAAAAATATTATAACACACTTATAATCAGTAAAATAAAAATTATAAAATTAAAAATGCGCCTTGATGGAGAGTCCGCCGGTATGGATGGAACGTTTTCCTTGCGCTTTACGGCCTTCATACTGCAAGGATACCTGCAAGTAATCCGTTATGGAGCACTGGTAATCTACTCCCCAAAGCACATTCTGCCCTACAGCCAGCCCATCCAGCAGCTGGTAGGCGACCGCCGACTCGCCCGGCACCTCACCGCGGATGCCCACATATTGAAGCGTCGCCGACAACACCCCGCGCTTGAGCATCTTATAGTTGAACGTCGCCTTGAGATTGTGCGTCCGGACATACTCCTCGCCCTCCTGATTACGCTTATAACCCCACGCGTAATTTACAGAGGCAAAATAGGCATTGGAAAACTGCAACTGGACATTACCACTGACGGTATGCTGGAGGATTGTATAGCATCGGGTCTGCATCATGGCCGACCTGTTCCTGTGGATCTGATGCAAGTAAGACGCCTGCAGAAAAACCGATTTGTGCGGTGTGCTCTTCAACACCACCTGCTGCATGGAGAGCTTGCCCGTCTCGTTGCCATAATAGAGCAATTCTTTGTTTCGCAACTCCTGGACCACCACATCGAACGCAAACTTCGAGCCGCTGTTGTTGAAAGAGAAGGTGTTGTTGAACGAAAAGTTGTGACTTACCAACGCCGTATCCTCCTGATTGAACGGGAAAGGATTAAATACCGGCACTGACTGCTTAGCCTGTGACCGCAGCATCATGACATCGGAAAACCGGACAAGAAACTTCCTGAATCCAGTCTTGTTGCGCCAAACAGCAGCCGGTCGCAGCTGTATGCTCTGCGAGAACTGAGTATTGTACGTGTGCACATAATCGGTGCTTGCCAGCCATACCTTCACGTATTCTGCTTCGTCTTGGAACACGGCCACCTCAAACTCATCAATCTCCTCCACGCCGTTGCCATTGTAGTCGCGCCACACATACGTGCCTTGTCCGGCTGCCACTTTGATGTACGTAAACGTCTTCTTCTGCTCCATCCCACTCCCCATCTCATAATAGGTACTCAAAATGATGGCGTTGCGGCAAAATCTTCCGGAATACTCCACATTGCCGACAAACAGGTTCTCTGCCCTGCCCCACCCGAGCGTATCCCGTAGCTGCTGATTCCGGTAAGTAACTCGCGAACTGAAATGCTGGTTCTTAATACGGTCGAAGGCAAAAGAGGCATTCACCTCGTGAATCTTGGACGCCATGGACAACTGCTGGTGCTGGGGAGCGAACTCCAACCTGTTCTTATAAGAAATGTTGTATTTATAGATAGATGAGTCTGCATTCTTCAAATAGGCAAAAGCCTCGTTGAAGGCATAGCTATTCAGCCGCATCGAGTCTGTCGAAGCAGCGCGGAACACATTGTGCTCCAGCAAATCGGAGACGCCCACCTCAATCTTCTTGAAACTATAGGACAATTTGTTTTGAGAGGTCACGAAAGAGCTCTTTTGGACGCTGTCGGTGGAATAGAGCCACGAAGTCCGGGTGTGAGCCACCAGATGATTCCATTCATTATGGGAAAACAGTTCATTGCGGATGGCATTTGTAACACCCATCCGAGTGAGCCAATTGAGCGTGTATCTGGTGGTACTATATTGAGGATGGACCATGGCTATGGCCGCCTGCAGCATCTGTTCAGACGCCGTTTCAGAATATTCTTGGTCAAGATTGTAGTCTCGGGCAAACTCCACCTCGCGGAAACGCTCTACGGCATGGAAATTCTTGTGCACGAACTGCCATTGCAAGGATGTGTTCAAACTCCATAGGCTCGTGTCTGCCCCGCGCCGCTTCAAAGGCTGTTCATGTTGGGCACTGAGAAAATAGGCAAAGCCGACATTGTCTTTATCACCTGCCTTCGAAAAAGTATTTCGGTCATAGTTGGACAATGCCAATTCTGTATGCAAAAAAGACTTCGGTTTGAAATGGTAATCGGCGGCAATGGTAGCCATCTGCACCAGTTTGGGCGTGGTGAGCTGAACCACGGGGTCATAGTCGCCTTGCGGAACCCCGTTCTGGGGCGCAATCCAAGCAAAGACTCTGCCGTTGGCCGTACTGTTCCGCAATTTATAGGAGCCCTTGTGGCTGCCCATATAAGTAAACCCGACCTGATACAGTTGAGCAGAATCATCCGCCGCATACTCATAAATCTCATATTGCACGCCTTCCACAATCGTGTCTTTCTTAACGTACAATATCCGGTCGGCGGAAAACGAAGCCGAATCCACATTCGGATAAAAAGCTTGATTTTCCGCATCTCCAAGCGAGGCAAGGAACAACTTGTGACCGTCCGTCAACTCGGGCTGTATGGACTGGTTCTTCAGGTCCTGTTCTTGATAAAAATTCACCCTTAAGGTAAGCGGACGCTTGTCCCCTATTTTCATCTCATTGCTAGTAAACAGATTATATCGGGTATAATGCCTGTCCGTACACTCAAACTCCACTACCAGACGTTTTTCCGTTGTTACCAGAATGGCAGGCGTAAAAGTAATCTCCGCCGTATTATAATCAATCACATAATCGTTGTCCTGACCTCTGACCAACAGCACACCATCCAGATACACCCGTTCAGAACCGGCCACCACCACGATGTTGGTCTCGTTATTTTCTCCATACAATCTGTATGGGCCCTGCACACCGTTTTGAGACACAATGGTTTGCCGGACATACTTGCCTTTCGTCACGCCACCGCCGACAGCATTGTTCATTGTGGTTTTCTTCCATGACGAATTCACACGCAGGCTCATACCCAACAAGTTCCGGTTCACTACCAGAAAATCATCTTTTGGCGGAGTAAGCACAATATCGCCGGCATCAATACGAATTTTGTCTTTAATTAATAATGTTAAAAATATATTATTGATGTTAGACAAGTATTCCGTATTGCCTTCAGGTTGTATCGGGACATTTTTATCTGAGATGGAAGCCAAAATCTCCACATCCTCGGACAATTTGCCTGATATTTGCAGGTTAAGGGCCGAATTCAGCACCACATCCTGATTGTTCCCCACGGAAACTCCCCGGGAGATGAAACCGCTGGTTGTCAATTCATCGCCGCTGAGAGACGAAAACGTACTAGGGGAAGATGGAAGCAGTTGAAACTGCGGAACAGACGCTTCAATAAGCGAGGGTTGTTTATGGAAACGCGGTTGCGAGAGATCCAAGTCAAACGCACGGTACTGATAATGAAGTCGTTGGCCAAGCAAAGCCGAATCGGTCAGGTAAAGCACAGCTGCTATAGGGTCAAGACGGTATTGGGAAGTATCCGCTCCCTGCAGGGAGAAGGTGCCGGGCATGATTGACAGCGTATCCAGCCGCACGCGCATCTCTTCGGGTATGCACACGCCTGTACGCATTCGCTCAAAATCTTGAGCAAACACACTAACACCCAACAACATACAATATATCATCAGGCATACGGCAACATGCTGAACTTTCATCTTGTAAAGAAAAAGTTTTTTTAATAACTGATAATAATCAATTTTCGTATTTTTGCAGGGCAAAATTTTTACGACATGGAAAGAATCTACACTGAAGAAATGAAAGATACCCGTTCCGGTTTCGGTGCCGGGCTGGTGGAAGCAGGTAAACTCAACCCCAATGTTTTCGCGCTCACTGCCGATGTGACGGGCAGCGTGAAGATGGGTGATTTCAAGGCGGAATTTCCGGACCGTTTCATTCAGGTCGGCATTGCGGAAGCCAACATGATCGGCATTTCTGCAGGTCTTGCCTTGAGCGGCAAAATACCTTTCGCAGCCGCTTTCGCCGGATTTATCAGCGGTCGTGTTTATGACCAGATCCGCATGACAGTGGCCTACTCCAACCTCAATGTAAAAATTTGCGCGTCGCATTCGGGACTGACCGTCGGCGAAGACGGTGCCACCCATGAGATGATGGAGGACCTCGGCTTGATGAGAATGCTCCCCAACATGGTGGTTCTTAACCCGTGCGATTACAACCAAACCAAGATGGCCACGATAGCCGCCGCCGAGTACAACGGTCCTGTATATCTCCGTTTCGGACGCCCTTCCGTGCCTAATTTCACTCCCGCTGACCAGCCTTTCATCATCGGCAAGGCCATCAAGATGAACGAAGGCCATGACGTGACGATTCTGGCTACCGGACATCTGGTCTATCCTGCCGTGCAAGCTGCATACATCCTCGAGGAACAAGGTTTCTCCGTGGAAGTGCTGGACATCACCACTATCAAACCGTTGGATGAAGAGGCTGTGCTCGCAAGCCTGGCGAAGACCAAGTGTGCAGTGACTGCCGAAGAGCATCTGCGCAACGGCGGTCTGGGCGACGCTATTGGCCAGCTCGCCGCACGCAAACTGCCCGTTCCCATCGAGATGGTCGCCGTGGACGACAAGTTCGGCGAGAGCGGCAAGCCTGATGAACTGATGAAACTTTATGGCCTTGACACGGAGCACATCGTGGATGCCTGCAAACAGGCCATTGCCCGCAAACAATAATCACTATGCCGGAAGCCTCTGACGAATTCATCCTGTCCCTGTTCGCCAATTCCAAAACCAAAGAACAGGCCTTTGAGCTGCTGGTCAAAAAGTACCAGCGGGTTGTATATTACAACGCGCGCCGCATCGTGTCCCTGCACGAAGATGCCAACGACGTGGCCCAGAACGTGTTCATCAAGATCTGGAAGAACCTGGACCGTTTCCGTGGCGAGTCCAGTCTTAAGACCTGGATTACCAAGATCAGCGTGAACGAGGCTTTGACATTCATTGAAAAGAAAAAGAAACTGCTGAACCTCTCTGACGACAGCTACACCGACTTTTTGGTGGTCAGCCAACCGGAAACCAATTTCATTTCCTCCAACGAAATTCAGCAACTTCTTCAAGAAGAAATAGTTAAGCTACCGCCAAAGCAGCGTGCGGTATTTACCATGCGATACTACGACGAGACGCCTTACGCGGAAATGGCCAAAATTTTCGACACTTCCGAAAGCGCCTTGAAAGCCTCCTACCATTTCGCCGCAGAAAAAATCAAAAAAAATTTATCCGAGCGTTTAACCTTTTAGTTTCTTCCCTGTCATACTAATTGTTTTTTCACAAAGCTATGATTGATTTAGATACATTACAGAAAGAAGAGCAATATCAGGTTCCCGAAGGGTTCTTTGAACAGTTTCCCCAACAGGTGATGAACAACATCCGCAAGGAAAGAGCTAAGAGACGCAACATCTGGATGTCCTCCGTGGCTGCAGTCATGCTCCTAGTAATCTGCAGTATTTTAGTGGTCAACCGGATACAGGAAAATGACACCCCTTATCAGATTGTCCAGACAAAAAGCCAGAACAGCCAGTTGGGGGAAGACATGATTGATTATTACAGCAACGAGCTGGCGCAAATGGATTATTACAACTTTTAAAACCATACCACTATGAAACGTATATTTTGCACGATCTGCCTACTGGCAGTATGCTTCGGCTTTGCGTACGCGCAAGAAAAGAAAGACGCAGAAACACTAAAAAACGAGCGCATCGCCAACATGCAGCTCAAGCTGAAACTGACCCCACAGGAAGCCAATTTATTCTGGCCAGCCTACAGACAATTCCTCAGCAACGAGATCAAATACCACGAAGCCTACCGGAAGAATCTTGAAAAACGCGGCATCAATTTGAAAGAGCCCGGAAAGAACAAGGAAATGATCGAAAAACTCTCCGACAAAGACTTGACCTACTTGCAGGACCAGAAGTTCGAGCTACGCAAGAACATGCTCAACCTGGAATTGTCTTTCTACAAGAAGATCAAACCGATGCTCACGCCGCGCCATATCCAGGATTTCTACAACATTGATGAGAAATACAAACGCGAGATGGTTTCCAAGAAAAGGGCCGAAGCCGAGAAGAAAAGCATAACGCCCAAACAGGTGAACCCCGGCGTAAAGAGACGCTAAGGACAAAAAAAGCGAGCCAAAAACAAAGGCTCGTTTTTTTTTTATTATATATCAATTGTTTGATATTGAAAAAAGTGTATTTTTGCAGCCCCAAAAAAATTGGGTTTTTATCATTAAAATTTAAAAGTTTAACAAATCAAATTGTATGCCTACAATTCAACAATTAGTAAGAAAAGGAAGAAAAAGACTGACTTCTCAGAGTAAGTCAAGGGCATTGGATGCCTGTCCGCAGAGACGCGGCGTTTGTTTGAGGGTTTACACTACAACCCCGAAGAAACCGAATTCAGCCATGCGTAAGGTGGCGAGAGTTAGAATGACCAACGGAAAAGAGGTGAATGCCTACATTCCGGGCGAAGGCCACAACCTTCAGGAGCACAGCATCGTGCTGGTGCGCGGAGGCCGTGTTAAAGACCTTCCCGGTGTGCGTTATCACATCGTTCGTGGTGCTTTGGACTCTGCCGGCGTGGACGGCCGTCTGCAAGGACGTTCCAAATACGGTGCCAAGAGACCTAAAAAGGCTGCGAAGTAGTCAACAATCATCCTTAAAAGAAGTAAATTGAACGCCGGGATTGGCGATTCAAGAGTAAATAACATTTATTGAAGATACAAGAAAATGAGAAATTCACACGCAAAAAAAAGGATCATTCTTCCTGATCCGAAGTTCAATGACGAAAAAGTAACGAAATTCGTCAATAACATCATGTTGAAAGGCAAGAAAAACCTTGCTTTCGAAATTTTCTACAAAGCTATCGACATCGTTTCCGAGAAGACCGGCGAGAACGGCCTTGAAGTTTGGAAAAAAGCTTTGGAGAACGTAACCCCCAGCGTTGAGGTCAAGAGCAAACGTGTCGGTGGTACGACCCTTCCGGTTCCTGAGGAAATCAAGCCGGGCAGAAAGCAATCCGTAGGTATGAAGAACCTTATTTCTTTCGCACGCAAGCGTCACGAGCAGACCATGGCTGACAAGCTGGCCCAGGAAATCATGGCCGCTTACAAGTCTGAAGGTGCCGCTTTCAAGAAGAAAGAGGAAATCCACAGAATGGCCGAAGCCAACAAGGCATTCGCCCATATGCGCATGTAATAAACTTTTTACATTCATAGTATTTTCGGTAACAAAAGGACGATGGCAGAAGACTTGCACAACATACGGAATATCGGCATCATGGCCCATATTGACGCTGGCAAGACGACTACCACGGAAAGAATCCTCTACTACACCGGAAAGAACTACAAGATCGGCGAGGTTGACGAGGGAACTGCCACCATGGACTGGATGGTGCAGGAGCAGGAGAGAGGTATCACGATCACCAGCGCCGCCACCACAGTGATGTGGAAACACCAGTCAACCGACTACAAAATCAACATCATCGACACACCGGGACATGTTGATTTCACGGTCGAGGTAGAACGTTCTTTGAGAATATTGGATGGAGCCGTAGCTATCTTCTGCGCCGTTGGCGGCGTGGAAGCACAATCGGAAACCGTCTGGCGTCAGGCCAACAAGTACAATGTGGCCCGTATCTGCTACGTCAACAAGATGGACCGCTCGGGTGCGAACTTTTACGCCGTCGTGGACCAGATCCGCGAGAAGCTGAAAGCCAACCCTCTGCCCCTCCAACTCCCCATCGGAGTAGAGGATTCGTTCATCGGCGTGGTGGACCTGCTGGAGATGAAAGCATATCAGTGGGATGACGAAGACCAAGGTGCCAGCTACCACGAAATCGAAATACCCCAGGACATGGCCGACGACGTGCAGACCTACCGCACGCAGCTGTTGGAGACGCTCGCCGAGCTCGACGAAGCACTGATGGAGAAGTATTTCGAGGATGCCGAAAGCATCACCATGGAAGAACTGGTTTCCGCAATCCGAAAAGCTACTCTGGAGCACAAGATCGAGCCTGTACTTTGCGGGTCATCGTTCAAGAACAAGTGCGTGCAAAGATTGCTGGACGCCATTGTGATGTATCTCCCCTCCCCTTCGGACATGCCGGCCATTACTGGCATCAATCCCAAATCGGAAGCAGAAGAGACACGCGCAGCGGATGAGAAAGCGCCCTTTGCAGCCTTGGCTTTCAAAATCGCCACCGACCCGTTTGTCGGCAAGCTGACGTTCATCAAAGTCTATTCCGGAACGCTGAAAGCCGGAGAGACCGTGTACAATGTCAGCAGCGGCAAGCGCGAGCGAGTCTCCAAGATCCTGCAGATGCACTCCAACAAGCAACAGCCGCTGGAGAGCGTGTCCGCCGGAAACATCGTGGCCCTCGTGGGCATGAAGGAGATTCACACGGGCGACAGCTTGACCGATGAAAAGCACCCTATCGTACTGGAGAACATCGTCTTTCCCGAGCCGGTGATTCAAATCGCCATAGAGCCTAAAACGAAAGACGACGAAGAAAAGATGATGCTCGCATTAGCCAAGTTGGCTGATGAGGACCCGACGTTCGTGGTTTCCGAAAACGAGGAATCCGGACAGATTCTGATCAGCGGCATGGGCGAGCTTCACTTGGACATCCTGCTGGACCGTCTGAAACGCGAGTTCAACGTGGATTGTAACCACGGCAAGCCGCGTGTGGCCTACAAGGAAGCCCTCTCCAGCCCGCTTCGCTATCATGCAACCTACAAGCGTCAGAACGGCGGCAAGGGGTCATTCGCCGACATGGAGTTTGAACTGCAACCGCTTCCTTTCAACGCCAAAGGACTGCAATTCAAGAGCGAGGTGAAAGGCGGGGCAATTCCGAAAGAGTTTCTGGCAGGTGCCGAGAAAGGCTTCAAGATGGCTATGATGAACGGCAAGTACGGCTTCGCCGTGGAGGCCATGGCAGTGACTGTGCTGGATGGGGAAACCCACCCTGCCGACTCCGATGCTATGGCGTTCGAGATCTGCGCCAAGATAGGATTCCGCGATGCACTCCAACAGATGGACACCATCATCCTGGAGCCTATCATGAAAGTGGAAATCACCACGCCAGACGAGTACATCGGCAATGTGACCGGCGACCTGAACCGCAGACGCTCCGTTCTGGAGCAAATCGACGCGAAAGTCGGCTTCCAGGTCATCACTGCCCAAGTGCCGTTGGCCGAGATGTTCGGATACGTGACCACGCTACGCTCTATCAGTCAAGGACGTGCTACCTTCAGCATGGAATTCCAGAAGTACGCAGAAGTTCCGCCCGAAGTGAAAGATTATATTATGAATGTAGGAAGATTTATTTTATAGAATAACAGTTTTAAAACATATTACGTAATATTTAATTAAAAACAAAAAAAAGTGAGTCACAGAATTAGAATCAAATTGAAATCATTCGACCACACCTTGGTTGACAGATCTGCTGAAAAGATCGTCAAGACCGTGAATGGTGTGAAGGACGACAAGGTTGTGCTGGTTGGCCCTATTCCACTGCCAACACACACCAAGATTTTCACCGTAAACCGCTCCACTTTTGTAAACAAGAAATCCAGAGAGCAATTCCAGCTCTCCACTTACAAAAGACTGTTGGACATCTACGGTACAACCACCAAGACCATCGATGCTCTGATGCAGCTTGAACTGCCCAGCGGCGTTGACGTAGAAATCAAGGTGTGATGAAAGTCTGAATTTTGGGTTCCGCGCACGGCCGTACGTGGGATTCAAAAAAAAATCAAGGCACTATCCATTTTTTTGTGGTTAGTGCTTTTTTTTTGTATTTTTGCTAATCATTTTTTGGATAACTACTGTATGGAAAAACGCTACTGGAACGAATATCAGAAAGCTATTGCTGACGACCACTACTTTTACGAAAGGAGCTGCATCCGGCAGACCTTCTTTCCCGGTTCTGAGGCGGCGTTCCTCAACATATTGCGCAACGATTTAGGGAAGGACATATATGATTCCTCCCACCAGCATACCTGCACGGGCATAGGCTATCACTCGGATGTGGTGCCATTTGAGACCACCATGACCATTGTGGCTCGTTTGTTCTCCCTGATGACTGAAAAGGGCTATGAGAACTACGTACCATCATGTGTCACTTCCTTCGGCGTGATGACCGAGATAATCGAGAAATGGAACGAGAACCCGCAACTGCTGGAGCAGGCGCGCGAACTTCTGCGCAAGGCCACTGGTCGAGAGTTTGACAAGCCCAAGAATATCGCCCACCCCTCGGACATCATCTACAAGTTCCGCTTCGATCTAAAGGAGAAAATGAAATACCAGCTAGTGAACCGTTTCACGGACAAACCCTTGCGCGGCGTGGAGCACATCGGCTGCCACTACGCCAAGATATTCCCGAAACATGGTATCGGCAACGCCGAGTTTCCCTACGTGCTCGCAGGCATGATCGAGGCCTGGGGCGGCGAGGTGGTGGACTACCCCGAGCGTCGTCACTGCTGCGGCTTCGGATTCCGCCAATATCTGGTACAGGAAAACCGGGGGTACTCCGTTGCCAACTCCAAGAAGAAATTCGAATCCATGGAACCATACGAGCCCGACTTCATCGTGGCCAACTGCCCGGGATGCGCCATGTTCCTCGACAAATGGCAATATACTATCGCAGAGATGGAACACAAAACATACGACAAAGATGGCTACGGCATCCCCGTGTTAACTTACGAAGAGCTTGCCGGCCTATTGTTAGGATACGATCCGTGGGTGCTGGGACTTCAGTTGCACCAGGTTCAATGCGAAAGCCTGCTCAACAAAATCGGCATCCAGTATGACCCGGATTCCAAATACAAGGGAATTTCTGGCAGGATCCTGCCGAAGCCGGAGAAGCCGAGCGTGCTGAAAGTGTAGTAGGAGATTATAGATTAAAAGAGTAAAAGAGTAGAGAATAAGGATAAGAGATTTAGATAAGAGAACTAATGTCAAGAATTGCGATTATCGGAGCCGGACCTGCCGGCATTGAAGCGGCCTCTATACTGGCCTGCAAACATCATATCACCCTGTTTGAAAAATCGGACAAGACCTTGTCAAACATCCATGACAAAGCGTTGCTGTTCCCCGACTTCTCCTCTGCCG
>Ga0310696_10000271_pt1 | contig 88408 bp, 66 predicted proteins | sample AusTroGonzalo_MG_4_FD_203885 | JGI IMG/M metagenome (GOLD analysis project Ga0310696, IMG submission 203885) | Bovine rumen microbial communities from tropical cattle in Woodstock, Queensland, Australia - Gonzalo_02 (v2) (version 2) | ecosystem: Host-associated > Mammals > Digestive system >...
CATGTCACCCCCATTCAGGCGGTTATAGCGGCGGGGTCCCACCTCTTCCCATCCCGAACAGAGAAGTTAAGCCCGCTTGCGCCGATGGTACTGCACACCCGTGGGAGAGTAGGTAGCCGCCACTTTTCAATCTGAACAGCCCCCGCAGAGCAATCTGTGGGGGCTGTGTTGATAAACCTGCACCACCGTTAAAACGTTCTCTCATGGTACAACTTTCATTGTTCAACTTTCAGCTACTAACGTACATCATGTACACTTTGGCGCTGGTGGTTTTCATCTCGCTGTACTTCGTTACTGCCGGCTACGGTCAGTTCCGCAGCAAGGCTTGGGGCTTGAGTCTCGACAACAAGGTGGCCTGGGTGCTGATGGAGGCACCGGTATTCTTCGTTATGGGCTCCATTTGGTGGGCGTCTGGCTGCAGCCTTCATGTTCCTGAGTTGGTGCTGTTATGCCTCTTCGAACTGCATTATTTCCAGCGTTCATTCGTTTTCCCTCTGCTACTGAGCGGTAAAAGCCGTATGCCAGTGGCAATCATGCTTATGGGCGTCTGCTTCAATGTCATCAACGGTCTGTTGCAAGGAGGCGGTCTCTATTGGTATCCGAACCCTGACTTTGCCGAGGGCACCAGCTATCTGCTCCGTTGGAATGCCATCGTGGGTCTTGCCCTTTTCATCGCAGGTATGACAATCAACCTCCATTCGGATCATGTCATCCGTCATCTGCGAGCCCCTGGTGATACGCGCCACTACCTCCCCTCACGTGGCTTCTATCGCTATGTTACCTCTGCCAACTACTTTGGCGAACTGCTGGAGTGGGTGGGCTTCGCTTTGTGCGCCAACACCCTCGTGGCTTGGCTCTTCCCCATCTGGACAGCTGCCAACCTCGTTCCCCGTGCACATTCTATTCATAAGAAATATCGCGCTGAATTCGGCGACGAAGCAGTCGGCCGCCGTAAGAGGGTGATTCCTTTTATCTACTAACTCAACCTCCCAAATTCCCTACTTCCCATGCTCGACAAGACCCGCCTCCGCCGCATTATTTTCAATGACGATACCCGTGCCGGCCGCATTTTCGATATCGCTGTGCTGGTAGCCATCGTCCTCTCACTGGTTACTCTCTTCGTAGAAAGTATGCCTGGGTTGAATCCCATGCTACGCCAAGTTCTCAATATACTGGAAGCCGTGCTGACAGTTCTCTTCACGGTGGAATACGGTCTTCGCCTCTATTGTGCCGAGAGCCGTCGTGGTTATGCTTTCAGCATCTGGGGTATCATTGACCTCATGGCCGTGCTCCCACCCTACCTCACTTTCTTCTTCCCTGGTGCGCGTTATATGCTGATCCTGCGTACAGCACGTTTTCTACGCATCTTCCGCATTCTCAGGATGTTTGTTTTCATCAACGAGGGCCATCTGCTGCTGCGTGCAGTAGGTAAAAGCCTGCATAAGATTGCCGTCTATTTCCTCTTCGTCCTCGTCCTCACCAGCATCCTCGGCACGCTGATGTTCATCATCGAAAGTCATCAGCCCGGCTCTGCTTTTACTGATATTGGCACCAGTATTTACTGGGCCATTACCACCCTCTCTACTGTCGGTTACGGCGACATCACCCCCGTCACTTTCCTCGGTCGAATGCTGAGTGGTTTCATCATGCTGCTGGGCTACACCATCATCGCCATCCCCACGGGTATTGTCAGTGCCAGTTTCATCGATGAGACAAAGGAGCCTGTCAAAGACGGACGTTGTCCACGTTGCGATTCCAAAGTGAGGAAGGGCGACCGCTACTGTTCCAACTGTGGCGAGAAACTTTAGGAACGTCACCTTCGACACCAACAACAAACGGTTTTCTGCTGCTTATGCGAGTGCTGCTTTTCAATCCTGAGAACGACTTGGCGTTAGCCAGCGATGATCCCAACTATACCCCTCCTGCCTCTGCAAGATTATTTGCAAGTGACCTTGCAGACTTCCCTGAATGGTGGCATATTGAGAAGGATATCATCCTTCCTTGGGGATGGAGCCCGTTGGCTGTTCGGCAGTTACAACAGCGTGGAGTTCCGGAAGCGTTACTACCTACATCAGCACAGATTGCCGACTACCGCACTAAAGCTTCCAGACAAACAGCCGTTCGTCTGCTGGACCGTCTTCGCAAAGCGTGGCCAGAACCCTTCCGCTCCCATCTCCTCATAGGCGAAAGCATCTGGTGTGAGACTGACGTAGATGTACTCCGTGCCATCGAATTATTTGGCAGTACCGCAATGCTAAAAGCGCCCTGGAGCGGCAGCGGCAGAGGCTTGCATCCTGTCAGAAGCCTTCCGCTCAACGAGAAAGATTACACTTGGATTCGACGGACGTTACGACTGCAAGGCGGTGTCGAAGTGGAGCCTTTATATACTAATAAGGTGTGTGACTTCGCTATGGAGTTTTGGGCAGAAAACGGACAAGTGCACTACGAAGGCTTGTCGCTATTCGAGACCACTGAAGGAGGCGTGTATGCAGGCAACTTAGTGGCGAGCGAAACGGAAAAGAAATCGCGTTTGTCCCACTATTTCTCCCCTACCCTCCTTGACGAAGTCAAGTCCCATCTCACCCTACTTCTTAACGAAGCCGAGATCCCTAATTGGTACAGAGGACCATTGGGAGTGGATATGTTGGTGGTTAATTCCATCAGCTCTAAAAAACCCTCTCATAACTCCTATTCCCTCCATCCCCTACTCGAAATCAATCTCCGTATGACCATGGGTTGGGTGGCACTTCAACTACAGCGAGAATTAGATGAAGGAGAGACAGGAATCTTCAAAATAGACCACTCAGACGGCCACTATCGTGCTGTTTTGCTAAAAAAAGAAAGATAAAATGCACTTTTTGCCAACTCCGCTTTGCACTTTCATGGATTTTTCATACCTTTGCCCCCGTTAATTAACAGATACGACACATTTTCTATCCTTTGGAAGCATTCTTCAGAACACACGCTTATCTGGTGGAACACACGGACCTTCCCGTGCGTCGTGCCTTGATGGACGAAATTGACTGGCGACAGCCACTGATAGGCATCAAGGGCACAAGAGGTGTGGGCAAGACCTCGTTTCTCCTCCAATATGCTAAGGAGCATTTTGATGTGCGCAAGCGCAAATGCCTGTACATCAATATGAATAATTTTTACTTTCAGGGTCGCGGTCTGGCCGATTTTGCCCGTGAATTCCGCCTCGGAGGTGGAGAAGTACTCCTGATTGACCAGGTCTTCAAACAGCCTGACTGGAGTGCCGAACTGCGTCGATGTCACGATGAAAACCCCAGTCTGCGCATCGTCTTCACAGGCTCCAGCGTCATGCGCCTGAAAGAAGAGAATCCAGAGTTGAACGGTCTTGTGCAGAGCTATAACCTTCGCGGCTTCTCGTTCCGCGAGTTTCTGAATCTTCAGACGGGTAATGACTTCCCCGCGTTCACTCTCAATGACATCGTACATCATCACGACCGCATCGCACAGAACGTTATCGCTCGTGTGAATCCCCTCGAATACTTCCAAAGCTATCTTCACCACGGTTTTTATCCTTTCTTCCTCGAAAAGCGGAATTTCTCTGAGAACCTGCTGAAGACGATGAACATGATGATTGAAGTCGACATCCTGCTCATCAAACAGATCGAACTGAAATATCTTCCAAAACTCAAGAAGTTGCTGTACCTGCTGGCAGTAGATCGCCCGTCGGCTCCCAATGTGAGCGCTTTGGCCCACGAGATCAACACTTCGCGCGCAACGGTAATGAATTATATCAAGTACCTCTCCGATGCCCGCCTGCTGAACCTCATCTATCATCCAGGCGAGGAGTTTCCCAAGAAGCCGGCACGAGTCATGATGCATAACAGCAACCTCATGTACGCCATCTATCCCAACCGGATGGAACGCATCGATGTGGTGGAGACATTCTTCCAGAATGCCCTATGGGCTTACCACGACGTACGTCTGAGCGACCGCCCCGACACATTCCTCGTCGACGAATGTCCCTTCCGTGTCTGCCTGGAGGCTCCGCATCGCGTGAAGTCTGATATCTATTATGCCCAGGCCGACCTCACTAAAGGCAGCGGACAGCAGATACCCCTCTGGCTCTTCGGATTTCTGTATTGAGCAGACGGGGCGCAAGCTGAAAAGATTTGAAACATTTAAGTATTACATATAAACCAAATTGAATATTATGGCAAAAGAAAAGAAATTTATCACCTGTGATGGTAACGAGGCTGCAGCTCATGTGAGTTACATGTTCTCGGAGGTAGCTGCTATCTACCCCATCACCCCGTCTTCGCCTATGGCGGAGCACGTTGACGAGTGGGCTGCCCGCGGCCGCAAGAACCTGTGGGGCCAGACCGTCTCTGTTCAGGAAATGCAGTCCGAGGCTGGTGCTGCCGGTGCCGTTCACGGCTCGCTGCAGGCAGGTGCTCTCACCACCACCTTCACCGCTTCTCAGGGTCTGCTCCTGATGATTCCCAATATGTATAAGATTGCTGGCGAGCTGATTCCCTGCGTCTTCGATGTTTCTGCTCGTACACTGGCTTCTCACTCCCTCTGTATCTTCGGTGACCACCAGGACGTGATGGCTTGCCGCCAGACCGGTTTCGCCATGCTCTGCGAAGGTGGCGTGCAGGAGGTGATGGATCTCACCGCCGTTGCTCATCTGGCTTCTCTGGAGACCATGGTTCCGTTCGTGAACTTCTTCGACGGTTTCCGCACCTCTCATGAGTACCACAAGATCGAGCTCATGGATCAGGAGGACATCCGTCCCCTCGTGAAGGAAGAATACATCAAGCGTTTCCGCGACCGTGCTATGAGCCCCGAGCGTCCTATCACCCGCGGTACTGCTGAGAACCCTGAGACCTTCTTCACCCACCGTGAGGCATGTAACCCCTATTATGATTCAGTTCCCGAAGTAGTTGAGAAGTACCTCGGCGAAATCTCTAAGATCACTGGCCGCGAGTACCACCTCTTCAGCTACTATGGTGCAAAGGATGCAGACCGCATGATCATCCTCATGGGTTCCGCAACCGATGCAGCCCGCGAGGCTATCGACTACCTGAACGCTAACGGCCAGAAGGTCGGTATGATCAGTGTTCACCTCTATCGTCCCTTCAGCGTCAAGCATCTGCTTGCTTCTGTTCCCAAGAGCGTGAAGCGTATTGCTGTGCTCGACCGCACGAAGGAGCCCGGTGCCAACGGCGAGCCTCTGTACCTCGACGTGAAGGACGCTTATTACGATGTCGAAGATCGTCCTCTCATCGTTGGTGGCCGCTATGGTCTCGGTTCTCACGACACCACTCCCGCTCAGATCATCAGTGTGTTCAACAACCTCGCTCTGCCCGAGCCCAAGAACCATTTCACTATTGGTATCGTGGACGACGTCACCTTCACCAGCCTTCCCGCTGTGGAGGAAATCGCCCTCGGTGGTGCTGGCATGTTCCAGGCTAAGTTCTACGGCCTCGGTGCCGACGGTACGGTAGGTGCTAACAAGAACTCCGTGAAGATCATCGGCGACAACACCGACAAGTACTGCCAGGCTTACTTCAGCTACGACTCCAAGAAGTCCGGCGGCTTCACCTGCTCTCACCTGCGCTTCGGCGACACGCCCATCCGCAGCACATACCTCGTCACCACTCCTAACTTCGTGGCTTGTCACGTTCAGGCTTACTTGCATATGTATGATGTGACGCGCGGCCTGCAGAAGAATGGTACGTTCCTGCTGAACACCATCTTTGAAGGCGAGGAGCTGGCTAAGTTCATGCCTAACAAGGTGAAGCGCTACTTCGCACAGAACAACATCACCGTCTATACCATCAACGCCACCAAGATTGCACAGGAGATTGGTCTCGGCAACCGCACGAACACCATCCTCCAAAGCGCATTCTTCCGCATCACGGGCGTGATTCCCGTGGAGCTCGCCGTGGAGCAGATGAAGAAGTTCATCGTCAAGAGCTACGGTTCGAAGGGTGAAGACGTCGTAAACAAGAACTACGCTGCCGTTGACCGCGGTAACGAGTACAAGCAGTTCGCTATCGATCCCGCTTGGGCTCAGCTGCCCGACGACGCTGAGAAGGCCGACGACGCTCCCGCATTCGTCAAGGAAGTCGTTCGTCCTATCAACGCTCAGGCCGGCGACCTGCTGCCCGTCAGCGCCTTCACCAAGTTCGGCACTGCCGATGGTTCCTGGGAGGTTGGCACCGCCGCTTATGAAAAGCGCGGCGTCGAAGCCTTCGTACCCGTTTGGGACAAGGAGAACTGTATCGAGTGTAACCAGTGTGCATACGTCTGTCCTCACGCTGCCATCCGTCCGTTCGTCCTCACCGACGAGGAACTGGCACAGTTCGAGGGTCTCGACAGCCGCGAGATGAAGGCTCCTGCCGCTATGAAGGGCATGCATTTCGTCATCGAGCCCAGCGTCCTCGACTGCTTGGGTTGCGGCAACTGCGCCGACGTCTGCCCGGGTCGCACCGCACAGGCTGCCAAGCTGGGTGTTGAGCCCGCTTCGCTGAAGGCCCTGAAGATGGTGCCCTTCAACCCCGACAAGGCCGAGATGAAGAAGATGGCTGCCGACTGGGACAAGCTCGTGAAGGTGCCCAGCAAGCAGGATCTCGTAGATATCCGCAGCAACGTGAAGAACAGCCAGCTGGCTCGTCCACTGTTCGAGTTCTCCGGTGCTTGCTCCGGTTGCGGCGAGACTCCTTATGTCAAGCTTATCAGCCAGCTGTTCGGTGACCGCCAGATGGTGGCTAACGCTACGGGCTGCTCCTCTATCTACTCCGCTTCTATCCCCTCCACGCCCTACACCAAGAACGAGAAGGGTCAGGGCCCCTGCTTCAACAACTCTCTATTCGAGGACTTCTGCGAGTTCGGTCTCGGTATGGCCCTCGGTAACAAGAAGATGAAGGAGCGTGTGGCTAAGTTGCTGACAGAGGCTTCTGAGGGCGCTCCTGAGGAATTCAAGGCACTTGCAGCAGAGTGGATTGCAAACTGCGAGGACGCCGACAAGACCAAGGAGATTGCTCCGAAGCTCCGCGAGGCTATTGCCGCTGGCGCTGCTGCCGGCTGTCCCGCCTGCACTGAGCTGAAGACCCTCGACCACTACCTCGTGAAGCGCAGCCAGTGGATTATCGGTGGCGACGGTGCTTCCTACGATATCGGTTACGGCGGTCTCGACCACGTCATCGCTTCCGGCGAAGACGTCAACATCCTCGTGCTCGATACGGAGGTTTACTCCAACACCGGTGGTCAGGCCTCTAAGGCTACTCCGCTCGGCGCTATCGCACAGTTCGCTGCTCAGGGTAAGCGCATCCGCAAGAAGGACCTTGGCATGATTGCCACCACCTACGGCTACGTCTATGTCGCTCAGATCGCTATGGGCGCAGACCACGCACAGACCCTCAAGGCCATCCGCGAGGCTGAGGCTTGGCACGGTCCCTCCATCGTCATCGCCTACGCTCCCTGTATCAACCACGGTCTGAAGGCCGGTATGGGTAAGAGCCAGGCTGAGGAGCGCAAGGCCGTTGAGTGCGGCTACTGGCACCTCTGGCGCTTCAACCCCGCCCTCATCGAGGAAGGCAAGAACCCGTTCAGCCTCGACTCCAAGGAGCCCGACTGGAGCAAGTTCCACGACTTCCTGCTCGGCGAGGTCCGCTACCTCTCTGTCAAGAAGGCTTATCCCAACGAGGCCGAGGAGCTCTTCGCCGAGGCCCAGAAGATGGCCCAGATCCGCTACAAGTCCTACGTCCGCAAGACGCAGGAGAACTGGGAGGACTAAAACCACGAATTACGCGAATTAAACGAATTCAATTACAAGCAAGCGGCGCACCCACATCGGATGCGCCGCTTTTCATTTGTCGATTACAATAAATATTGAAACGACTGGCGGTATAAAAGCTGGCGAGATATGATTGTCTTCTTGACGCTTGCAGGGATTGAAAAATTTTATCAAAATATGCCGATAGATAAAAAAAGTTTTGTACTTTTGCATAAAAATTGATGCATCATGAAAGAAAAGGACGAGCAGCAGATACTGTTTCACCGGCTGAACGAACGGTTTGTCAAGGCTTTCGCGAAGTATAAGCTGTTGGCTGACGATGACCGTGTGCTGATAGGTCTCTCGGGCGGCAAGGATTCCTTGCTGCTTACTGAGCTGCTGGGGCGCAGGGCCCAGATTCATCATCCGCGTTTTCGCGTGGAGGCGGTGCATGTGCGAATGGAGAACGTCAGCTACGAGACATCGACCGACTATCTGCAGCAGTTCTGCGACCAGCTGCACGTGCCCCTGCATGTGGTCACGACGAGCTTTGATACTTCGACGAGCTCAGCACAAGTTACTTCCCTTCGACAGGCTCAGGGTAAATTTAGCTCAGCACAAGGTCATCGTAAGCCGCCCTGCTTCCTCTGTTCGTGGAACCGCCGCAAGCAGCTGTTCAATCTGGCTCAGCAGCTGGTTTGCAACAAGATAGCCCTTGGGCATCATCGCGACGACATCATTCATACCGCCCTGATGAACCTGACGTTCCAAGGTCGCTTCGACTCGATGCCCGCACGGCTCGAGATGCGCAAGATGCCGTTGAGCATCATCCGTCCGCTCTGCCTCATCGACGAAGCCGACATCCGTCGCTACGCTCAGCTGGCCGCCTACCAACCTGTAATCAAGCGATGTCCCCACGAACACGCCACCCACCGCACCTCCGTTGCCGACCTGTTTGCTGCTATGGAACAGATGAATCCAGAAGCCCGCTACTCCATCTGGCAAGCTTTGGAGTCGGCAGGAAAACTGGTGGAGATATGAACCTAAAAAAAGGGGTGACCGCGCTGACCGCGGTGACCAAATGAGTTTTTTTCTGCTAAAATCATATAATAATGATCACTTTTTCAGAGTATTTGATGGTAGATAGAAGATTTTTGCTTATTTTTGCCGCGTATTCCTACGAATTACTTAAAATCAAGAATCAACAAATAACTGTGTGCTTATGAAAAAGATCGGTTTCTTAGCCATGATGCTTGCAGCAAGTGTCACGATGCTCACATTCTTTGCCTGCGGAGGCGATGATAACGACGGCAAATACACCTTACCCAGCAACATGATGGGGACATGGGCCGGCAGAGAGATATCAGACTCGTATAACGTCCTCATCTTAACTTTGTTTTCTAATGGTACATCAAATGTTATGCGACTTCAGAATGGCGAGACGAAAACTGAAGAGAGCGGGGGAAAATGGGCATATAACAGCAGCGATAAAACCCTTGTAGTAGGCACTTCCAACGGCAAATCCTTCCATTATACCGTTTCCAATTTCACTGGAACATCCATGACCCTGCAGACAAGCACCACTTTGGGAAACGTTTGGACATATAACATGACACTACGTTCATCCTACAATGGTGGTAGCAGCGATGACGATGATGATGGTGGCGACAACACAAGAAGATGCCAAAAATGCGGCGGTACGGGAAAGTGCTCGAACCACCGCTCAAGCGACAACCTAAAATTGTATTGTCAGGGAAGTGGCATCTGCAAGCCTTGCGGCGGTTCAGGGCAAATACGAGCTTTCGGATTGTATCACCGATGCACCTATTGCAACAAAAAAATCAGCGATGATTTGGGTAACGGCGAATGTGGATTCTGCGGTGGTAGCGGAGATTGCACTAGTTGCGGCGGTACGGGTTACAAATAAAGAGCGCTGTCAAGGTCATAACTCTGAATTGTCAATACCAAGTCTTCCACAACAGCTATTGTTTTGTCTGTAGATTACACCAATATGGTTACTGCGGTATTGCCCTTTAGAAACATCTGAATCGGCGTGTGTTTAGGACGCGAGTAAACAAAGTATAGTCTGTGCGACGAGTAACTATACTTACTTCGACGAGTAACTATAGTTCCCTCGCGGTATAAGCTATTAAGAAACGAAGAGGGTCGCGCGCGTACCTTATTATATATAGAAGGGAGGTGGGCAGGGGGTGATCAGCGCAGTCGGGTTGGTCTGCGCAGTCGGGTGGTCGGGTTGGTCTGCGCAGTCGGGGGTGGTCAGCGCGGTCAGCGCGGTCACCTGTTTTTTGTCTTCTGGAGGGCGATTGGAAGGTTTTTGGAATGTTTTTGGAATGTTTTGCAGAAACGAGAGGTTGAATACTACTAAATATATAGATAATAGTATGTATAATCATTTATATATCTAATAATTACATGCTCAATTTCCTCATTGAAAGGTTTGTGGGGGTCGCAAAAAAAGGGTGACCGCGCTGACCGCTCTGACCGCTTCTGACCAGAGACGTTTCGAGGGAGGACTGGAGGAAAAATAACAGCAAAGGATTGATAATCTGCGTTATAGAAGTTAGTGTGCGTCCTTAGGTGCAGAAGGCTCCTTCCAAAGAGAGTCTCCCCGCCGCCAACCTCAAGATGGAAATTTCGCCCTCCGTTCAGGTCCCTGCCGACAAAACATTCCAAAAATATTCCAACATTCCAAAAACGTTCCAATCGAAAGGGCCAAAACCTTCCAATCCAAAAGCAAACTTTCCAAAAACATTCCAAAAACATTCCAACATTCCAAAAACGTTCCAAAAACCTTCCAAACCATGTGGTGTATTTGGTGGTCTCGAATATTTTTCGTACCTTTGCACAGTCAATTCGAAAGCTGGCCAGCGCGAAGCGACGCCCGAGAGTTCTTATACATCGTTAAACACACCGCGGCTTCAAGGTCCAGAGCCCAGCGCCAAGCAAGAGCGCATCCGCCGCAGGCTCATCCTCAGCGATGACGCCCGCAACCCGGCTCATCCCCAGCGAAATTGGGGAAACTCGTGACCACTGCATGGAGGATGGTCGTTAATCATCAGTGCCGCACCCTTTCGACTGCCTTTAAAACATGGAAAAAATGAAAACTTTTCCCTGGAGCTTTGCCTCCAACGTCATGCACACAAACTGCATGACTCCCTGCTCGCCCGAGGATTTCAGCCGTATCCTCGACGACAACGCCACCGCCAGCGTATGCGAAGATATCATTAAGGTTCGCGCGCGATGGCAGGCTGGAGAAATCACGGCTGAGGAGTTCGAACGCCGCAAGAGCGAGCTGAAGCGCCGCCTGCCCGTGTTCTGCTTCCACGCCACCTTCCGCGATGGCCACCGCTCCAACGGCAGTGCCGTTCCCAGCGGTCTGAGCATCCTCGATCTGGATCACCTGGAGCTGGCTCCTCAGGAGTTCTACTTCCAGCAGGTGGCTGGTCGCGAACAGGAGTTGGGCATCTGCCTGGCTCACGTCTCGCCCAGTGGCGAGGGTCTGCGTCTGGTGTTCCGCATGGGTGCTTGCGAGACGCTGGAGCTGGCTCAACGCCGTATGGCTGAGGCTATTGGCTGCAAGGCGTTTGATGCTTGTGTGAAGGATTTGGCTCGCTGCAGCTTTGCCGTCCCTCGCGCGTACCTTATCTATATAGATGAGGATGCGCTGTTTGCTCCCAGTCTGTCTCAGGCTGACGAAGAGGCTGCACAGGCTGACGAAGAGGCTGCACAGGCGCAGGCAGATAGTTGCAAGGCGGCTCACAGCCTGCTGCAGACGCCCTCGCAGCCCGCTGCAGAAGCCGACACGAAGGGTCGTGGAGGCGATGACGAAAGTACGTCAGAGGCGACTCAAAAGGACGTGTACGAGGCTGAATACGAAGGCATTCCCTACGAGACCGTCCTCCATGCGCTGGAGGAACAGCTGGGCGGCATTCCCGTCCACGGCTCGCGCAACAACTTCATCTACGCTATGGCATGTGCCCTGCGCTACATCTGCAACGATGATGAGCAGTGGATTCAGCAGGTGCTGCCCAACTACGGCGAGGCAGAGGAGCGCTGGCGCACGACCATCCATTCTGCCGTGAACCGTGCGCAGACGCTGACCAAGCCTGCTGTGCTGCAGCGTGCATTGGACGTCGCCCGCAAGCGTCATCAAGCAGAGCAGTATCGGATAGAGAGTGGCGTGGAACAGGCTGTGCCTCCCACCCTTCCTACAAGTCTGCCTCGCTCGCTGCGTCTGCTGACCTCCAAGGTGCCCGACCACCTGAAGCCTGCTGTGGCCATGGGTGTGTTTCCCTCCATCGCCACCCACCTGCATGGCGTGCGCTTCCGCTACAACGACAATTCTGAGCTGGAACCCACCTTTCAGGTGGTGCTGGTAGCCAAGATGTCCAGCGGCAAGAGCTGTGTGAACAAGCCCATCGACGCCATCATGGCGGACATCAAGGAACGCGACGCCGAGGCACGTGCTGCCGAGCAGGAGTGGAAGAACGAGTGTGCTGCCGCTTCCGCCAACACCCAGAAGCCAACGCGTCCGGAGGGGTTGTGTGTGCAGTGGGTGCAGCCCGACATGACCAATGCCGCTCTGGTGCAGAAGCTGGCTGATGCCTGCGGACGTCCCATCTACTCGCGCATGGATGAGATTGAGCTGCTGAACAACCTCCGCACCAACGGACGTGGCGACCAGGTATCTCAAATCCTGCGTCTGGCTTGGGATGCTGCGGAGTACGGACAGGAGCGTGTGGGCGTGCAGTCGGTGACGGCTACCGTGAACATGCGCTGGAACTTCAATGCCTCGACCACTCCTCAGAAATGCCGCCGCTTCTTCCGCGAGGGCATCATGAACGGAACCGTCTCGCGCGTGACCTTCTCTACCATCTACACCGACAATGATCGTCTGCCCGTGTACGGTTCCTACGACGACCGCTTCCAGCAGCTGGTGAATCCCTACATCCAGCGAGCCACAGATGCCAGCGGTCTCATCGTCTGTCGCCGCGCTAACCAGCTGATAGACGAGATTTTGGAGGAGAACAGCACCTACGCAGACCTCAGTGGCGACGACGCCTGGCGCGAGCTCTCGTACCGTGCTACTGTGGCCGCCTTCAAGCGCGCTATGGTGCTCTACATCGTCGAGGGCAACCGCTGGTCGAAGGAGATTGAGGAGTTCGTGCGCTGGAGTTTCCACTACGATATGTGGTGCAAGATGTGGCTCTTCGGCAAAGACATGCGCCATCAGATGGAGCTGGAAAACAGCCAGCCCACGGGTGGTGTGGGCAATCTGCTGAACAGCCTGCCCCACAGCTTTGTGGAAGAAGATCTGAGAATCGTCCGCACGGCTCAGGGTATGACTTCCGACCCCACGGAACAACTGCGCAACTGGAAGCGACGCGGATATGTCACCTATGACGCCGCCACCCGCCTCTATGCCAAAACGGAGTTCTACCTCGACTCGCCCCAGGCTACGAAGAATGTTGCTTAGCCTTCTCCTCTGCTATTAGTTTCCTAAATCCCTCTACAACAGTCCATTGTCGATTATCGGCGATGGACTTTTTTTGGCGCTTTTCGAACTCTGGTTCGATGTAGATGCTGTTTTTGGCCACACTCGTATAAACGCAGGGAACTGCGTAGTCGCCCTCTTCGCCAAAGCCCCATGCATCCATCTTCCGACAGAAATTCGTCAGATCAAAGGCGAGGTCATATTCATTGATAAGCACAAAAGCGATAGCCGCCCACTGGTTCTGGCGTCGCACCAAAGTTTTTCCGTTGGGGCCATTCTCAGTCAGCAGGCGATGCAGAGCGTTCTTCAGAATCGCGCTCTGGTCAGGGTGGTCAGCGCGGTCAGCTGTTTCTGCGGGGTTTTGGTCAGAGCGGTCAGCGCGGTCAGCGGTTTTTTTCTCTTCTTTGTAATCCACTACAGCCTCCAGCTGCCGCCGCATCTGCTGATCATCATCCCTACCCCATCGGCGAATGCTGACCCTGCCCTTCAGCACCATCAGAATGATGCCCGACAGCAGTCCGTAGAGCTGGCGGCGAGGCACATGTTTGTAGAACGTCTCGCGGAGGAAGTCCACGGGGTCGTTGAGGAACGTGTCGTAGAGGTGGAAGGGGAACGCCTGCAGCCGTGCCTCCAACTCGTCGAGGCGGTTGTCGAAGGTGTAGTGCGACTGCTCGAAATGCTGGCGCTTCAACTGCTGGGGCCAACGGATGAAGAGGGCTCGGGCGGTGTCGAGGCGTGTGTCGTGGTTCATCAGCTGCCCTTTCTGCGTGTGCAACTGTGTGGCCAGCGCTATCCAGCGTTCGTTCTCCTCGTCAGTTGCAGCCTGCCGCGCGTGCTGCTCCAGCAGTTGAAGGATGTGCTGGCGCGTGGCGTTCATCTCGCGGCTGGTGTCGGAGGGATTGTCTGTCAGGAACTCCAGAAACAACGACCGCACGCTGTTCCAGTCGGGCTGTTCGTTCTCCAACAGCTCCACCAGATCATCGGCACGCTCGCTGACGCTCACCAGCGAATTGGGCAACAGCATCAGCGCAGGCCACTCCCAACCGTCGTAGGGCAGCGAAGCGTAGGGGTCGAACGTCCTGTCCACGGCAGCACATTCCACCTGAGCACGCAGCAGAGGAGGATCGGTGAAGACGTTTACCACCTTGGCTTTCAGCCGCTTGACCTTTGAACCATGCATCGCTTGCAGCACCATGTCCAAGTCCGTGGAGGCCACGTAGCCCACCCAACAATCACGCTCCTTTGCCTTCACGGCAAAGGGGTCGGCAGGATTCACCTCATCGCGAAGCAGCGTCAGTTGCTTGCCCACGCTCTCCTGCGCATATTCCTTATAATAAGGCTCCACATCGCTGTGCGTCAGCCCCACAATGTCCACCCAGAATCGTTCCATATGCAGTTAAATGAAGTAGATACACCTGCAAAGGTAGTAATCTTTTCCGAATTATTGTTCGTTTCAGCCTAAAAAATGAGGCAAGACGGACGAATTATGTTAATCTTCCAAAAAACGTTTCGCATTTTGTAGGCGAATCCGTATCTTTGCGGTCGAAAAGAGCAGCTTTGCAACAGTTGCATCCTCTAACTCTAACCCCTAAACAGTAAGAATTATGAAAGATTTTAAAGATTTGAAATTTTACGGCCTCTTTGCCGCTCTCCTCTTGGGGATGTTTGTTTTTGTGGGGTGTGGTGACGATGATCCTTTGGATGGAGTTGAGTCGCCCAGCGATATCGAATGGACGCAGCATGAATATCAGGTATCGACCTCCGGCGCCTCGATGGGCGAAATGAAGTGGAACGGCTATTATGCTTCCATCTTTGAGACTTGGAGCTATAGAGGCGACCAATCCTCTAAGGGTCCCCGAATCGTTATGTCTCACTACAGATGGTTCCCCGAGAAATTCGGCCCGACCTGGTGGACCGAGAAGCTGGACAATGGCGACTGGTACTACGACGGCCGATATGATTCCCACACATACGAGACGACCACACTCCAAGATGGGAAAAAGGAGATTCAGTTCGACATGCAAGGCCGCACTTGGAAAGGCATTCTGACGGACGGCGACATCGAGCTGAAGAGCACCGACGGTACTGCTTCGATAGGGCTGAAACGTTTGCCCGTGCTGCCCTACGACGGCTCGTACGACGACATCGTGAAAAAGATACTAAATAAGTAGATTATCACTTCTTTACAACACCAACGGCTATGAAAAAAATATGTTTGTCTTTCCTGCTGGCTTTCCTGCTCGTTCTGGAGAGCGGTGCCAGCGTCAAGATTGGAAGTTTGTACTACAATCTTAATTCCAGCAAGAAAACCGCTGAGGTGGCCCCGTACCAAGGGGACAAATACGAAGGCGATGTCAGCATACCTGCCGAGGTTTCCTATCAGGGAACAACCTATCGCGTAACGGCTGTGGCGGAAAACGCCTTCTGGGATTGTGGCGGACTCACTTCGATTGTGCTGCCCGCAGGACTGAAAAGCATCGGTCCTTCGGCATTCCTGGCCTGCACACAGCTCACCTCCCTGAAGATTCCCGCCAGCGTGGTCAGCATCGGCGATGTGGCCTTCTGCTTCGAAGGGGCGCTGACGTCCATTGAGGTGGACGAGAATAACACGGTTTACGACTCCCGCAATCGCTGCAACGCCCTGATAGAGACGGCGAGCAACACGCTGATCACCGGGTGCGTGAACACCGTCATCCCGAACACCGTCACTTCACTGGCTGACTACGCGTTTCATGGATGCGTGCTCCTGAAGAGCATCACCATTCCCAGCAGCGTGAAGCGCATAGGGCGAGCAGCGTTCAGCACATGCCCGAAGCTGGAATCCATAAACATGCCGAATAGCATGGAACAGATTGGAGGCCACGCCTTTGAATACTGCCAAAGCTTGAAGCAACTGCAGATTCCCGAGGGCGTGCAAGTCATAGAGGAATACCTCTGCATATACAGCGAGTCGCTGGAATCAGTGACAATTCCCAGCACGGCTAATGTTGTTGAGGACAACCCATTCCCCGCGGAGGTGAAAGATATATACTGCTATGCCACCGTTCCGCCCAAGAGTAAGTGGGGGTACACCATCACCATCCAGCCCTATGCAGAAGACAACGGGAAATTCTTCTTCCCCGCAACCCTGCACGTGCCCGCAGCTTCTGTCGAAGCCTATAAGAATTGCAACGACGGATGGCAGGAATTCCGCTCCATCGTTCCGCTGACCAGCAAAGAAGTGGGCATTCAAGATAGTGAATTTGAACGCGGAAGCAATCTGAGCACCCAATGGTATTCCATTGACGGACAAGCCGTAACAGGCCGCCCAACTTCTAACGGGATCTTTATCCGCAAGGGGGCTGACGGGACGGTGAAGAAGTATTATATGAAGCAAAACTAATCGTTTTAACATTTATATTTGAAACATTTATGAGTACAGGTAATGTGAGACCCGAGTCGATGGAAAGAATTACGACTCCTGCGTTGGCCAAGAAATTCATTGACGAACAGATTCAGGAGCTTCGCGCTCAGATTGGCGACAAGAAAGTGCTGCTGGCACTCTCGGGCGGCGTGGATTCATCGGTGGTTGCTGCGCTGCTAATCAAGGCAGTAGGCCAGCAGTTGGTATCGGTGCACGTGAACCACGGCCTGCTGCGCAAGGGCGAGCCCGAGCAGGTGGTGCGTGTGTTCCGCGACGAGCTGAACGCCAACTTGGTGTATGTTGACGCCACCGACCGCTTTCTCGACAAGCTGGCTGGCGTTGCCGACCCCGAGCAGAAGCGCAAGATCATCGGCGCAGAGTTCATCCGGGTGTTTGAGGAAGAAGCCCGCAAGCTCGAAGGCATCAGTTTCCTCGCACAGGGCACCATCTACCCTGATATCGTGGAGTCTGGTCCGGTGAAGTCGCACCACAACGTGGGCGGTCTGCCCGAGGACATGAAGTTTGAACTGGTGGAGCCCATCAAGCTGCTGTTCAAGGACGAGGTGCGCGTGGTAGGCAAGGAGCTCGGTCTGCCTGACAACATGGTGTTCCGCCAGCCCTTCCCAGGTCCTGGATTAGGCGTTCGCTGCACAGGCGCCATCACCCGCGACCGTCTGGAGGCCCTGCGCGAGAGCGATGCCATACTGCGCGAGGAGTTTGCTAAGAACGGACTCGAAGGCAAAGTTTGGCAGTACTTCACCGTCGTTCCCGACTATAAGTCAACGGGTGTGAAGGCAGGTAAGCGCAGCTGGGACTGGCCAGTCATCATCCGTGCGGTGAACACGCGCGACGCCATGACCGCCACTATCGAGGAGATTCCCTATCCCCTACTCCACCATATCACCCAACGTATTGTCACTGAGGTGCCTGGAGTAAACCGCGTGCTGTATGACCTCACGCCGAAACCCACGGGCACAATCGAGTGGGAATGACCTTCTGCTGCTGACAACCAATCAGCAAGAAGCAAAAAAGAGGAGCATCCAATAGTGGGTGCTCCTTTGCTTTTGAGATAATTGAGTTGTGATTATTTTACCACCATCTTCTTATTGCCGCGAATATATACACCTTTCGGCAGTCGGGCATTATCGATTCGGCGTCCGCTGAGGTCATACAACAGTCCTTCGGCGACTTTCTCCTTGGAGGCGAGAGTGCTGATGCCGGTGGTCTGACTGGAGATGTAGAGCAGGCGGTCGTACTTATAGTAACCTCCGTTCTCGAAGGGAAGGACGCAAGTCAGCAGGTCGTGGTTGGTGAAGATGAGCTCTTTGGGAGATTTCTCGCTGACGGCAGGTCCTGTCCAGCGCCAGATGTAGCGACCATTAGCCGTTTTACCTATGATCTCGCAGTCGTCGCCATTCAGGGGGCTTTGCAAGTCTGTGGTGGTGTCGTCGGCTGTGCGCCACTTGCAGTAGATGGGTTCGTCCCAGCAGAAGCGGGGTTCCTCGAAGTAGGCGTAATAGACGCCATCAATCACTTCCACACAATCAGGAGCATCAGCAGGGCGGCTGTAGTCAGGCTTCGCAGGTTCGGGCAGCGGCTTGGCGTCGGCATCGGGGAAGACGGTGAGGCGCAATTCCGTACAGCCGTAGGGCACGAGTTCTATGTACTTCGTTTCGTTGCTCAGCAGCTTCAGGTGTCCCTGTTCAGGCAGCGCCGGCGTATAGCGGTCTTCCTCCAGAGCCCATTCAATCTGCTTGACGGGAATGCGAATCCTAACGGGCGTGTATTGAGCATCGTATGGAATGGTGCCACCGATTTTCTCAATAGCTGGATAGCTCACGCTAATAGGCTGACCATCATCAGTGTAGGCATAGTTGAAGTCGTCCGTTGGGGTGATGTTCCAGCACTTGAAGTCTGGGTTCTCAGGTTTCTTGCCGTGCATGTTTTCGTACACTGTGGTGTCCTCGGTCATCTGCTGCGGAATGGCGTAGGAATAGAGCAGCGGGCCATACTGGAAATAGACGCCCTGTCCTTCGACAACCTTCTTCTCAGCTGTCATGGGCAGGGTCAACGTGATGACATCACCATTCTTGACGGCTGATGCCACCTTCACGAACGAGCCAGATTGCATGAGCAGATTCACGGGTGTTCCGTTGATGGCGAGGGAGGCATTGCTGCACCACATGGGGATGCGCAGCGTCAAGGGGATGCTGGCTTCTTCGGCTCCGCTGACCTGGAACTTCAACGTCTCGGAGAACGGATAATCGGTTTCACACTGGATGGTGATGTCGCCTTTCGCTGTAGGGAACGTGGCCTTGCTGGGACCATAGAGGGCAGCCACTGCCCCACCCTCGCTGTCGGTCATCCACATGCGGCTGAGGAAGTTCGGCAACATACGGTTCACGTTGCCCGAGCAGCACTCCGTCTCGTGTGTGGGGCGATAGGCCATCCATGTGGACCCGTGCTTGTAGATATTGTGGTTCGAGGTGCCAGTGGCAATGAATTGGTTGACAGACGAGAAGTACTGCAACGACTTGAAATCCTTGGTGATACAGCCCATTCCAGCGTTGTAGATGGCGCGCTCTATCATATCTGCCCACTCGGCATTGCCCGTGATGGCCAGATAGTGGCTCAACGTCCAAGTGAAGTCCACGATGTCGCAAGTCTCGTGGCTGATGTCCACGTCGTCGCCCAGCAGGAACTCTGCGCTGGAAGGCACTCCATCGGGCAGCATCGATTCGCCCTGCACCTTGCGGATAGCTGTCATCGCGAGATCCATATAATGTTGTTTGCCCGTGTAGGCGTAGAGCAACAGCGGCAATTTCAGCATCTCGCAGAACGTCACGCTGTGCATGTAGAACGGCTCTGCGCTCAGAATGGCCGTCTCATCGACAGCAAAGCAATCCTGACGTGCCCACGACTCTTCGGCCAGTTGCAGCAGCTTCGGATTACCCGTCTTGCCGTAGGTCCAGAGGATGCCCTCGATGGAGATGATGTTGCGCCCGCCCACGATGCCACCTGCCAGGTCGTCGGGGGTGAAGTTCATATAATGTTTCTCCAGTGCAGCGGGGATGCGCTCGTCACCATCGTGTTCATATTTTGCCTGCAACACGCGGAAGAACACAGACATCGGCCATGTGATGCCTATCAGTGTGGAGTTGCCCAACATACCGTCCTCATCGGGGTGGGCCAACGTGTATTCAATACCTTCCATCGCCTTAGCAACCATCTCCTCTGCACCCAGCTCGTAGCCCAATCGCAGCAAGCCGTCGGTGTAGTAGGCCGTCTGCTCATAGCGCCACCAGTTGTCGCCGTAGGACTCGTTGGGGCGCGAGATTTCGCCTGCCCAGAGGCAAGAATTATAAGGATAGGACAGCGCTTCAGGGTGACCCGTGAGGCCGTCGTGCTGTCGCTGCATCAGCGTTTGCAGCCAACCAAAAGGATGAATGTCCGACACCTTTCCCATCGTGAAGTAGGTGTTAGTCTGTGCGTTAGCTGTTATCTGAGAACAGATTAGGGCCACTACCAGCGTGGCCCGCATCCATAAGAACTTTGGTTTCATTACTATCATTTGTGTTACTATTGGTTCCTGAATTCAATCTTCATTTGTTTTTCTTCTTATCTTAACATGCTCAATTTCCTCTTACTTTATCACCACCTTTCGTCCCCCTACGATATAAAGGCCAGGCTGCGTTGGCTGCTTGTCGAGGCGTCGGCCATCGAGGGTGAACCAAGGAGCCGCAGAGGTCGAGGATTGGGGATTGAGAGTGGGCAGGGAAATGATACCGTCAATACTATCGTCATCGAGGTTGAGGACGAAGGATTTGATACCGGCGGGGTCGACGGCGGTGATACCCTTGTTGAGCTGGAAGTAGGCGAGGAAGGCTCCTATGGAGGCGCCGGACTTAGGCCAGTAGAGCTTCTTCGTTTCTGCACCCATCATGAGAACAGTCGGGTCATCAGCTGTGTATTTGTAGTAGTCATAGCGCCCTTTGAACGTGACGTTGCCATCCTCGCTGTTGATGCTTATGGGTTCGGTGTTGCTGACGCGGATGTTTTCGAATACAGGTTCTACTGTATTGGTGCCACTGGAAAACTTGACGAAGTAGGGCTTGCCTGCCTCGATACTTGTTGCTTCCTTAAAGTTGAGATAAAGGGTATTGCCTACGACTCCTGTCTTGTGGCCGCTGTAAGTGCCGTCTGTGTCGAGTTCCTTGACCACCGCCCCTGCCAAAGGGGTGCCGTCGAAATGGTGACCTGCGGCAGCATCTGTTTTCCCAAGTTTGAACGGCAGGCACAGGGTATTCCAGCAGTTGTCTTTGTAGAGGGTGCGATCAGCAATACTAACGTTATACGCTTCTAAGTTCGCGGGCAGAGCAGCGAGCAGACTGATGGCGGTGGTGTTGTCGGCTTCGTGGCGCAAGGCGGGTAATGCACCGTCATTGGTGGCGACGTCTCCGCTTGCCGTTCCAATGTTAGATGTACTTCCAGCTAAATCGCAAGCAGAATAGTAATTATTCGTAATGGTTGCGTATATAACATCACCTACAATTGCTCCACGAACACTTGCACCAGTGGCAGGGTCAGTGCTATCATAGGGAATATTGACACCCAAAGCGAAACAGTTGGTCAGGCAACTGGATACGGCGCTTCCATCCAAACATCCAGCGATACCACCATAACAACTACCGACTTGGCCGCTGGCAAAAGTGAAGATTGCAGCAGAGGTGCAATTGGTAACGGTGCCGCCATAGATGTGCCCCACGATGCCGCCATGATAATTGGCCCCATCATTACCTTTATTAACCGTATGAATCGCCACCGTAGATTTTACATGGCAGTTCTGTACAGTGCCATTCCCCATCATAAATCCTACGATACCTCCGACATTATCATGTGCGGTGATACGGGAATCTGCGAGGATGACGTTCTTAATGGTACCACCGTTAATATATCCAAAGAGGCCAATATTATCATCTGTGTCAAAGTCTTCATTCTCGTAAATACGGATACCCTCGATGGTATAGTTTTGGCCATTGAAGGTTCCTGCGAAGCAACGTCCTGTCATATAATTGCCTATGGGTTCGAAGTTATACCAGAAACTGGAGGCATCATTCCAAGTTTTTATGGGGCTGAAGGCGACATCTTGGGTGAGCTTAAAATAGAAGTCCTTGCAGTCGAAGCCACGATTTACAAAATTGGAGAGGTAGGTGAGTCCTATGGAATCAGAGATTTCAAAGGCATTGGCTTCGCTCAGGCCGTCGTTAGTACCCCAATAGTTATCGAGGGTCAGCTGGATTTTGCCAACCCTTTTACCATCACTAATCTCATGGGTATGAGACTTCGCTCTTTCACTTGTAAAAGCTACCGTAGCTTCTGAAGAATTGCGTACTTCGCTGGTAAAGAAATAACTTGTACTTGTTATTTCATATTTTACGGTACCATCACCATAAATATTGTTCCCGTCTTGTTTAAAAGTCCCCGACTTACAAGTAAAGGTGATATTATCATGAAGTGCAATACTGAAGCCTGAAGAGGCAAAGGTACAAGTCTTGGCATCTTTTTTTCCATCGAATGTATTGCCAGAAGGAGTGAACGTGAGGGTAGTACCCGAAGCCGTGATGGTGTAGGTCACCGTCTTCGCAGTCTTCGAGACAGCTCCCCACGCCGTCTGTCCCCAAGCGAGGACAGCGACGAGGAAGAGTGTTTTTAGAATTGTTTTTGCGGTTCTCATAGTTTTTTATTATTTTTGTGTGTGAATGCTGTTATTATGTGTGCAGGGTGAGGATGAAGCGGGTGCCTTTGGTGAACTCTGGGTCTATGGTGAGTTCGCCACCCATCTTCACCGCCATCTGCTGGCAGATGGGTAGTCCGAGTCCGTCGCCAATGGTGAGGTCGTGGATCTCGAGGAAGGGTTTGAAGACATCTTCGTGCTTCTCTTCTGGAATATGGCTGCCCGTATTGGTGACCAGGAACTGGTGCTTGTGGGCGCTGCGTTTCTTGTACTCCAGCCACACGTGTCCGTCGGCAGGAGTATAAACGGCGGCATTGCCGAGGAGATGAAGGAGGATGTGGGTAACGTATTCCTTGTTGATTTTGGCGCTCATATTCGGCGCGTCAACGGTAAGGGTCACTCCGCTGCGCACCTTGTCCTTCACTTGTTCCATGATACCCTTGCAGAAGGGCGGCAGCTGGGTGTCTTCGAGTTCCACAGGCTCTTCCATCGTGGCATCAAGCTGCGAGAGGGTCTGAATGTGCTCTGAGAAGTCGAGCAGAGCTCTCACCTCGGGCTGGGCAGTGTTCAGTCTCTTGAGAGTGGGACTGAGCTGTGCGGAGATGTTGCTGATAAACCGCGCCTTGAGGGCGTTGTTCTCGTTGGCGCGACGAATGGTCTTCCGCTGCTTGCGCGTCAGAATGATGAATCGGAGCAGCAGCAAAGCTCCCACAACGAGTACGGCGGCGAGGGCTACAGCGAGGACTATCAATCCGATAATGATGCGCTGACGGGCTTTCAGCGAGCTGTCGCGTTCCTGGATGTCGGCTTCGCCCTGGGCAATCTGTTGCTTGAGGGCGTTGATTTCGTCGGCCACCTTGAGGGCGTTGATGGAATCCTTCCAGGCAATGTAGCCGCTGTAGGCTTGAGCCACCATACTGGCACTGCCTGAGCGGCGTCCGCTGGCGATGAGCGTCTGATAGACCTCGTCCACTTTATCATAATCCTTGGTAGTGGTGAGCTTACCGACCATCTCGCGGAAGACAGCATTGCCCTTCTCGTTCATTCCGAAGGTGTAGTAGTAGATGGCCTTGGTGTAAAGAAGGTCGTTCTTCACCTGCTCGTCCTGCGAGGCTGAAGCATAGCGCTCCATCGTGTTGAGCTGATCCTGAGCGCTGGCACTCTTACGGAGCTTCATATACATTTGCAGTCGTTCCTTCGTCGTGTAATAACGCAGGGCGGCCTTGTCTGCTCCCGTCGAGTGGGCCTCGATGTTCTGTTCAATGATTCGCAGCAGGTCGAAAGCTTCCTTGAATAAGTTCTCCTTATAGTAAAGCTGCGTGGCTTTGACACCGCACTCCACGGCTTGTTTCATCTGTCCCTTCCCCGAGTAATCCTCGAAGGCACGGATATAAGACGAACGAGCCTGCACGATATCGTTCTTTGCGCTGGCTGCTTCTGCCCGCTCTTGCAGGCTACTTTTCTGGGGTTCCTGAGCGCTGGCTGCGGTCCAGCTGAGAAGAAGGCTCAGAGTTAAGATAATAACATTTCTACTCATAATCATATAAATTTATAAGGATAATATCAGGGTATGAGAAGGCTGCTGTCGCCGTAGCTGAGGAAGCGGAAATCGTGGTCCAGAGCATAACGGTAGATGTCGCGCCAGTGGTCGTCGCCCACGAAAGCCGAGACGAGCAGCAGCAGTGTGGACTGCGGCTGATGGAAGTTGGTGATCATTCGACGGACAATGCGATAGCGGTAGCCCGGGGCGATGATAATCTGGGTGGCAGTGTGCAGGGCGGCGGCGCCGTTGCGATCCATCCACTCCAGAATGGCCGAGAGACAGTCTTCGCTCTTCACCTCCTCACCGTTCACTCCTTCATACGGTTCCCACTGCGCTACAGGCAACTGGTCCTCCGTGATGTCCGGATTAGCGAGGATTTTCTTTCCTATATAATATAGGGATTCGAGGGTTCGTACGCTGGTGGTGCCGACTGCCGTACATTCACAGTTGTGACGCAGCAGCGCTTCGATGACCTTGCGAGGTACATAAATCCATTCGCTGTGCATTTCGTGCCCTTCAATCCGTTCGCTCTTCACCGGTTTGAAGGTGCCGGCTCCTACGTGTAACGTCAGCTCGGCGCGCTCTATGCCTCTCCGGTCTATCGCCTCGAGGACGGCAGGAGTGAAATGCAAACCTGCTGTGGGTGCAGCCACACTGCCCTTAACCTTCGAATAGACCGTCTGGTAGGTGCGCAGGTCGCTCTCCTCGGTCTTGCGGTTGAGATATGGAGGAATGGGCAGTTCTCCACAGGCGTCGAGGACTTGGGCCCAGGTGATGGAGGCATCCGTCCATGAGAAGCGGATCAGCTGTTCGCCTGCTTTGGCCGTAAGGTCCGCATCCATACTTCTTTCTGCCGTCAGCATCACCTCCCGTCCCTCTACCGTTATGGTGCGGGAGAGTACACCGCCCTTCCATTTTTTTGAGTTACCCACCAGACAATGCCAAGTGCAGGCAGCAGTCTGCTGAAACATCAGGACGTAATCGTTAGGGCGGGCGGGTTCGAGACAGAAGACTTCGATGAGGGCGCCTGTCTCCTTGCGAAAATGCATACGAGCCTGAATCACACGGGTGTTGTTCATCACCATCAACGACCCCTCGGGCAGCAACTCGGGCACATCGCGGAAATGGCGGTGGCTGATGCTGCCGCGGTCATAGACGAGGAGTTTAGACGCATCGCGCTCCGCCAACGGATATTTGGCGATGCGTTCGTCGGGCAACTCATAGGAGAAGTCGGCGATGCGTATGTCCTTCGGCGATTTCAACGTTTCTTATTCAATTGATTGTCACCAACATGGCACCTCCTCGCTGCGACGAGGACGCGTCCTCATAGGTGCAGGTACGGTAGCGGCGGTTCAATTCCTTGATGAGGGCTTCGCGCAGGTTGACCTCGCCCTTTCCGTGGAGGAAATACAGGCGCTGACCCTTCTTTTTGATGTTGCGGTCCATAATGATGCGGAACTCCGTGAGTTGGGTGTTGAGCAACACATTCGGCGAGAACCCTGCCGTGTTGTCAAGCAATGCGTCGATATGGAGGTCCACCTCTATGGGAGCAGCGGTGACGAAAGAAGTCTCTTCGGCAGCTGCGTTCTTTGGGTTCTTTGAGGATTTGGCCTGCTTGGCAGCGCGTGCCTGCTGTTCGGCTTTCAGTGCCCGTTTAGCGGCCTTCAGCGCCTCGCGTTCCTCCTCGCGAGTGCGTATGGGAACGGGTGCCTCATCGACTTCAGCAGCAACCTCCTCGAGGTCTTCGTCCAACAGGTCCAGGTCGAGAGCGTCTTCCTCTTCAACAAACAGTTCCTTCCCTCGTCCGGTTCGCGGGGAATCCTCCTCATCAGCCGTCAACAGCCTACGAACAGGCTTGTCGCCCCGCACAATATCATAGATGAGTGCCGGCTCGCGGAAGAAGGGTGAAGGACGGAAAACATGAAGCTTGTAGAACTTCACCGTATCCAGCCGCAGCTCCACACCTACGGGAGCCTTGAGCAGGAACGGTTTATCCTGTTTCCAGACAATAAGCTGCACACTCAGTCGCTGTAAGTCGTTGAGAATCGACCGGTCGAAAGATTCCAGCAGTTGTTTCGTATTCGGCTCCAACGTTCCTTGCCAACGAGTGTGCCATGCGGCATTCTCGTTGTTGGCCACGACGGCGCTGACAAAATAATTCGAATCATTGATGATATATGCCTCAAAGCGCGTATTACTCAACTCACGGGAATCCTCGGGAACGAACGCCAGGCAGACGTTCAGGAGGTCACCGCCCTGTCGTTCCTTGGGTCGAGAAGGCTGGGGAGCAGGCGCAGAAGGCTGGGAAGCGGGAGCTGAGGGCTGAGCGCCGAAGGAGGATTTCCGAACAAAATTGTTCGGATTGGTCTCCACCACCACTATCTGAGAGCGAAGCATCGGAATCTTGAACCCATCTTCGTCCTCAACAAGTACGACATCCTTTCCCTGAAAGCCGGCGATGACTCCTCCACCGACTTCATTCAAGAACCTTACTTTTTCACCTATTTGCATAATTGTTTCTTTATTTTGGGCGCAAAGATACAACATTTGATGCAAAAACAAGCTAAAATCACACAAAAAGTGTACCGAGAAAACAAAAACTTTAATCTTTTAAACCTAAAACTTCCATCTTTTTCTTACCTTTGCAGCGAAATACGCATCATTGGTCATATCACCACCATTACTAATATTATAATTCACAAAGCATACAAAAGTAGTTAATATGGTAACAAACATTCAAGAACTGGACGAAAAAATTATCATCACTTTGACCGGCGAACTCGACACTGCCGCAGCCATGGAACTGGATCAGTCCATGCAACCCCTCTACAGCAGCAGTGGACGCGATATCCTCATCGATTGCTCAGGCCTGGAGTACATCGCCTCCAGCGGTCTGCGCATTTTCCTGAGTATTCTCAAGAAGACCAAGGCCGAAGGTAAGACACTGAAGCTGAAGAACGTAAACGACGAAATCAAGAATATCTTCCAGGTTACGGGGTTCCTCTCCATCTTCACTTTCGAGGATTGAAGCCTCACTCCTCGAGGATTGAACCCTCATTCCTCCCCTTATGTTCCCACATCTCACTTTCAGGCTCCCTGAAAACGCCGGGGTGGTCTATTTGAACGACCACATTGAGGAACTGGACTTGGAAGAGGCGTTGAAGGCGGTCAGCCCGCAACGCCGCGAGCAGGCACTGCGCTATCGTCAGGAGCGCGACAGGAAACTCTCCGTGGCTGCCTATCTGCTGCTGTGCGAGGCGCTGAGAGAAGAGTTCGGCATCACCGAACCGCCGCTGTTGGACTACGGTACAAACGGAAAGCCGTTTATCACCAGCCATCCGACGATTCATTTCAACCTCAGCCACTGCGACGAAGCCGCCGTGTGCGTTGTCAGCCAGCAACCGGTGGGAGTGGACATCGAGGGCCTCCGTCGCTATGATGCAGAACTCTGCCCCTCCACGATGAGCGCCGAAGAACAAAGCCTCATTGCCCAGTCGCCAGAGCCGGCAGTCGCATTCATCCGGCTTTGGACGATGAAGGAAAGCCTGCTGAAGCTCAGCGGCGAAGGGCTGAGAGACGACCTCACCATCATTCTCGAACAAACAGACAGCTTACGCTTCACCACTCGGATAAACGCCACACGAGGCTACATCTACACCGTGTGTCAAAAGCTCTGAACATCATGGAACAGAACATTTTTGCAAAACTTATAGCCGAACGGCTGGGACTGCGCGAACGGCAGGTGGCAGGTACCCTGAGTCTTCTGGACGACGGCGCCACGATTCCCTTTATTGCCCGCTACCGAAAGGAACAGACGGGCACGCTGGACGAAGTGCAGATAGCTGCCATCAGCGAGCAGAACGACCGCCTGAAGGAAATCCAGAAACGCAAGGAAACGGTCGTCAAGACCATCACGGAGCTGGAGAAGATGACGCCGGAGCTGGAGCGCCGCATCGCCGACTGCTGGGATGCCACGGAGCTGGAAGACATCTATTTACCCTACAAACCCAAGCGCCGCACACGAGCTCAGGTGGCCCGCGAGCAGGGGCTGGAACCGTTGGCCCTGCAACTGCTGATGCAACGGGTGGACAACCCCGAGCAGGCCGCCCAGCGTTTCATGCACGACAGTCTGTCCGCCTCGGATTGCCTCAGGGGAGCGCAAGATATTATCGCAGAAATGGTAAGTGAAGACGAACGTTCGCGACAATCCGTCCGTGGTTCCTTCCGCCGCACTGCCATCATCACCTCCAAGGTCGTCAAGGCGAAGGCAGACACCGACGAAGCCCAGAAATTCTCAGACTATTTCGATTGGAGCGAGCCCTTGAAGCGTTGCTCCAGCCACCGCTTATTAGCGATGCGTCGAGGAGAGTCCGAAGGGATTCTGAGAGTCAGCATCACCGTGGATGACGAAGAAGTCACCGAACGCCTGCAAAAGCAATGGATACGCGGCAATGGCGCCGGCACACGACTCGTCGCCGAGGCCGTGGAGGACGGCTACAAGCGACTGCTCTATCCCTCCATAGAGAATGAATTTGCGGCATCCAGCAAGGAGAAAGCCGACGAGGAAGCCATTCGCGTCTTTGCCGAAAACTTGCGACAATTGCTGTTGGGCGCTCCGTTAGGTCAGAAGCGGGTGATGGGCATCGACCCTGGATTCCGCACAGGCTGTAAGGTCGTCTGTCTCGATGCACAGGGAAACCTCTTGCACCACGAAGCCATCTTCCCCCACCCTCCCGTGCGCCAGCCCGCCGAGGCCGCAGAGGCGTTGGCAGAAATGATCCATAAATACAAGGTGGAAGCGATAGCCATTGGCAACGGCACCGCCAGCCGCGAGACAAAGAGTTTCGTGGAGATGGTCGTCAAGACCCTCTCCCCGCTCCCCCGTGGAGGGGGAGATTCCCATTCCGTTCGCGAGCCCGGTGCAGCCTTGGGGCTGTTTGTTGTCTCCGAAGACGGGGCCTCTGTTTACTCCGCCTCGAAGGTGGCGCGCGAGGAATTCCCGGATGAAGATGTGACGGTGCGCGGCGCTGTCTCCATCGGACGCCGGCTGATGGATCCGCTGGCAGAGCTGGTGAAGATCGACCCCAAGAGCATCGGTGTAGGCCAGTACCAGCACGATGTGGACCAGGGCAAACTGAAGAAAAGCCTGGACCAGACCGTAGAAAGCTGCGTGAACTCCGTGGGAGTGAACCTGAACACCGCCTCCATTCACCTGCTGACCTACGTCAGCGGACTGGGACCCGCCCTGGCAAAGAACATCGTCGACTATCGTCGCGAGAACGGCGCTTTCACCTCCCGCGCACAGCTGAAGAAGGTGCCGCGCCTGGGACCGTCGGCCTTTGAGCAGTGCGCCGGATTCCTGCGCATCAGCGGAGCAAAGAACCCGCTGGACAACAGCGCCGTACACCCTGAGCGCTATGCCCTTGTGGAACAGATGGCGAAGGACCAGGGCTGCACGGTTGCCGACCTCATTGCCGACAAGGACCTTCGTGCGCGCGTTGATATTAATAGGTACGTCAGCGGTGAGGTGGGACTGCCCACACTGACTGACATCATGAAGGAACTGGAGAAGCCGGGGCGCGATCCTCGCGAGGCTCTGGAAGAATTCGAGTTCGACAGCCGCGTGACGTCCATCGACGACCTTATAGAAGGTATGGAACTACCTGGAATTGTGACGAATATCACCAATTTCGGCGCCTTTGTCGATATAGGCGTTCATCAGGACGGACTTGTCCACATCTCCCAAATGGCCAATCGCCGGATCAGTCATCCCCTGGATGTCGTGAAACTGCACCAACACATTCTCGTCCGCGTTATCGAAGTCGACAGGCGCCGCAACCGCATCTCTCTTTCAATGAAAAGACCCACCCCCGACCCCTCCCGTCAGGGAGGGGAAGGCCTGCGGGTACCTAAATCATAATCGTTTAACCAATAGATATTATCACCTATGGAAAGTAATGATACGATGAGCCAGCCTGCTCCCCTCCATCACGGAAGGGGCCGGGGGTGGGTCTTTGTTTCCTGGAACGTGAACGGGCTGCGCGCCTGCGACGGCAAAGGCTTTCGCGAGATCTTCCGCGAGCTGGATGCCGACTTCTTCTGCCTGCAAGAGACAAAAATGCAGGAGGGACAGCTGGATATCGCCTTCGAAGGCTATGAGAGCTATTGGAACTACGCCGAAAAGAAAGGCTACAGCGGCACGGCAATCTTCACCCGCCACACTCCCATTAGCGTCAGCTACGGATTGGGCATTGAGGAACACGACCACGAAGGACGTGTCATCACCCTGGAATACAAGGATTTCTTCGTCGTAACGGTCTATACTCCCAACTCTCAGGACGGTCTGAAACGATTGGACTACCGCATGACATGGGACGACGCTTTCCGCGATTATCTCATAGCGCTGGACGTCAAGAAGCCGGTACTCGTCTGCGGCGACATGAATGTTGCCCACGAGGAAATCGACCTGAAGAATCCCAAGAGCAATCGCATGAATGCAGGCTTCACAGACGAAGAGCGGGCGAAGTTCACCACACTCTTAGAAGCAGGTTTCACAGACACCTGGCGCGCCCGCAATCCTGAAGTGCGCGATGTCTATTCATGGTGGAGCTACCGCTTTCAGGCGCGGCAGAAAAACGCAGGTTGGCGCATCGACTACTGGCTCGTTTCCAACCGTTTGTTCCCACGGGTCACAGACGCCCGCATCCACACGGAAATCTACGGCAGCGACCATTGCCCCGTAGAAGTCGTTATAGAGTGAGAAATAAGGGAGGAAGGTTCTTTCCGGCTGAACATCAGCGGACGACCTTCTTCCCTTTTGCTACATAGAGGCCCTTTCGCGGCTCCTCCACCTTGCGGCCATTGAGGTCATAAAACACCTTGGCCTGCAGAGGCTGGTCGCAGGAAACCGCCTGCACACTCGTGTTATCGCCCGCAAAGGGAGCGAGGGCTGCCGAGGGACGGCCCTGCGAAGTGAAGGCTCCCATCCCATAGCCGTTCCAACCCAAGGTCGTGTAATAAGCCGGCTTCCACCATCCATAGACCTCAGGCTCCCAGTAAAAGACGCCAGCACAACCGCTGACGTTCTTCAGCTTATCGAAGAAATCCTGCATCACCTGTGCGGCCAGCGTCTCGTTGGAAGCGGAATAGCCCGTCTCGGCAATCATCACAGGCACATTGAACTGCGTGGCCAGCGATGTCGCGTTCGCCGCCGTCTTGCTGTTGTCGCTCTGCCACGAGCTGCCTGGATAATGCGAGAGACCTATCATATCAAACTTGCCGCCGTACTGCTTGAAGGATTTGAAGAACCAGGCGTTATCTTCAGGACCTTGATCGATATGCACAATAACTTGTGCCTGAGGCAGTACGCTCTTCACGGCATCATAGCCGGCGTTGCTCAGGGCGATATATCCTTCCCAGGCAGCAGCGTCTTTTTTCGACCAGTCAATCTTGCCGCTGTCCCAGATCATTCCACTGCGCGTCTCATTGCCTACTTGCACCCATCGCGGCTCTATATCTTCGGCCTTCAGCGCAGTGAGGACCTCGCTCGTGTGGTCTGCCACCGCCTGTTTCAGCTGCGTCATCGTATAGGAGGCCCACGCAGCAGGCTTCGTCTGCCGTCCAGGGTCGGCAAAGAAGTCGCTGTAGTGGAAGTCTATCATCAGCTGCAGCCCCTGTGCATGGGCACGGCGGGCTTTCTGCAGCACATCCGCCTTATCCGACCAGGCACCATAGGCGTTTTCGGGATTCACCCAAACGCGCAACCGAATGGCGTTCATCCCAATACCTTTCATCAGTGCCATCAGCTCTGTCTCTTTGCCTTGTGCGTCGTAGAACTTCTTGCCGTCGGCCTCCATCTCCGTACACCAACTGACATCAGCGCCTCTGGCGAAGTCCGCCGACTGCGCCAGGGCCTGCTGCCCCGCTGCCTCCGCAGCCAGCAACAGCACTCCTAAAAGTATGCGTCTCATTTGCATTTCTTATATCTGTTCGTTATGCATTTTTCCACCACCAAGGTCCCCTTTTGCGCGACAAAAATAGCGATAAAAGTTGAAACCGCCATCATTTTTCCACTTTTCTTGGACAATTAAGACGTTGTTTCGCAGAAAATCACTACTTTTGTCGTCGAAAAGAGCCCAACAAGAGCTCATTACCGATCAAAACCTGATTTAAAACTATGCAAAAGAACCTCATCAGAATCGTCCTCTGCCTGCTGCTGCTAGGCGACAACACCCTTTCGGCTCAGGACCTGCCCCGCTACAAACGCATGGTGCGCCAACTGAGCTCCTCTAAATACCAAGGTCGCGGCTACGCCCGCGAGGGAGTGCGAAAGGCCAGTCGCTACATCGTAAAGGAATTCCAGAAGTCTGGCGTCGATGAGATTATGTACCAGCCTTTCACACTGGATATCAACACGTTCCCCAATCGAATGGAATTGTCCGTTGATGGAATGAAGTTGAAAGCAGGCCGCGACTTCACCGTCCGCGAGTACTGCCCTGGCGTTCATGGCGACTTCCGCCTCTACCACCTCGACACGCTCCACTACGACTTCCCCCGCATTCGCGAAGAATTGTCGCGCGCTGAGAATCAGGGCGTTTTCGTTGTCTGCGACTTCTGGTTCCCCTACAAGCACCGGAAGGACTTCGCCCTGCTGCAGAACAAAGACAGCAGCGCTGTCGGCGGCTTCATCTACACCTGGAACGAGCCTCTGAAGTTCTACAAGGCCTACGGTGAGCGGGTGGCTGATATGCCCACTTTGTGGACGTTGGCTTCCGCACTCCCTAACGACGCCAAGACCATTCGCGCCAATATTGACCAGCAGTTCTTCAAGGATTATGCTACGGACAACGTGATTGCCAAGGTCGAGGGCGAGCGCCACGACAGCTGCCTCATCTTCACGGCGCACTACGACCACCTCGGCAACCTCGGCAAGCACGTCTTCTACGGCGGTGCCAATGACAACGCCTCGGGCACGGCAGCCATCATCACCCTTGCCAAGCATTTCGCCAAGAACCGTCCGCCCTTCGACACCTATTTCATCGCGTTCTCTGGCGAGGATGCCTACCTGCGCGGCTCCCGCTGGTATGTGGATCATCCTATCGTGCCGCTCTCGCGCATCAAGTACCTCTTTAATATTGATATGGTTGGCGACAACAATCCCGAACTGCACTGCGAACCCAGCGATGCAGGCGCCTGGGCCTATCCTGTCCTCCAGAAGCTGAACGGCAAAGGCGGCTACTTCCGCAGCCTGAAGTTGGCGCAGCTGGAAGAGAAGAGCGACCACTATCCCTTTGCCGTCCGTGGTGTGCCCTGCATCTTCTTCATGAACGAGGAGGGCGATGCCTACCAGTGGTACCACACTCCACAGGATAACATCCACACCATTCGCTTCGACACCTACGAACCCCTTTTCCACCTCATCACGGACTTTGTCGATGAGCTCTGAGTCCAGTCGTTAGGCTGAATTCGTCCCGTCGTTTCCTCCGAAACGAACAGACAGCATCGTCCCCACGAATATACGTTGTGTCAGATTCGTATATTCGTGGGGACGATTTCAGCTGGACGGCTACGCGTTAGGCTTGGGTCTTCTTCCAGAGCGCGGTCATATCCTCCAGCGTCTTGCCCTTTGTCTCGGGCACCAGACGCCATACGAAGAGGGCTGCGATGACACAGATGATGCCATAGAGGCCGTAGGTGAACCAGTGGCCGAAGTCATCGCCCTCAGTGAGGTGCATGTTAAACATCGGGACAAAGGTGGACGAGACGATGAAGTTGCTGATCCACTGGAAAGCGACAGCAATGGCCACAGCACCACCACGAATGGTGTTGGGGAAGATCTCGGCAATGAGCACCCAGCAGATGGGACCCCATGAGAACATGAACGAAGCCGAGTAGATGAGCAGCGAAGCAGCGGTAATCATCTCCATACCGGCATGACCGAAGGTGAGGGCTACGCCGAAGGCTCCGAGAGCCATACCCAGCGAACCGCAGATGAGCAGCGGCTTGCGGCCCCACTTCTCCACGGTGAACACAGCCACCAGTGTGAATGTGATGTTGATGATACCCATGAACACCGTCAGCATCATCGGGTCGTTCATACCCATATCACCGAAGATACGGGGTGCGTAGTACAGTACGGCGTTGATGCCTACGGCCTGTTGGAACACGCTGAGCATGATTCCGATGAAGATACACATCGCACCGTAGGTCAGCAGCTTCTCGGTCTTCACCACCATCGTATCCTTGATGTCCTGCAGGATCTGGGCAGCCTTGGTGGAGCCGTTGATCTTCGAGAGGATACCCAGTGCCTTCTGGTCCTGACCGATAGAGACGAGGTAACGCGGGGTCTCGGGAACGAAGCAGATGAGCAGGGCGAAGAGTCCTGCGGGAACGGCCTCACTACCAAACATATAGCGCCAACCTGTCGTCACCGTCCACTGAGCTGCGGGGTTGATGGCGGCAATGCCCTTTCCCATCTCTTCCACCAACGGCTGGATGTGGTCACCCAGGATGAAGAAGTTCACGAAGTACACCACTAACTGACCAAAGATAATGGCAAACTGGTTCCACGAGACGAGCATTCCTCGGATGTTAGAGGGGGCCACCTCACCAATGTACATGGGGCAGATGGCAGAAGCCAGACCTACACCGATACCGCCGATGACGCGGTAGATGTTGAACGTAATGAGCAGCGAGTAAGAAGGTTCGCCATAGTTGAAGAACAGGAACTCCGGATACATCGAGCCGAGGGCGGAGATGAAGAAGAGGATACCTGCGATGATGAGCGACTTCTTACGGCCGAGGTTCGTGGCGAGGAAGCCCGAGAGCGCCGAGCCGATGATGCAGCCGATCAGTGCCGAGGCAGAGGTGAAACCGTGCCAGCTGTCGGTGTACGCGAAGTCTTTAGCTTCCATGAAGAAAGCCTGCAGACCCTTCTCTGCACCTGAGATTACGGCCGTATCATAGCCGAAGAGAAGGCCGCCGAGGACGGCGACGAGGACAATGGAAAAAAGGTAGGCCTTGCTACCTGTCTGCTGTGTCTGATTCATTGTAGGTTTATGAGTTATGTAATAAGTTTATGAGTTCGTGTATCAAAGTAGCGGAATTGCGGTGCAAAGTTAGAAAAATACTTTCATTTTCCCGCGCAAGAACCTTATCTTTTTATCAAAAGAATGGCCACATGAGACATTTTCTGCCATTTATGAGACATCGACTCCCTTCAAAGTGGACAAAAAGTCGCACAACGTGACTTTTTGACCGCTTCTTTCCCCCTTGCACACCTTTTGCCGCAGGAAAATTGAACTTTTGGAGCAGCGAGCGCCATGAAAGCTTGCTTTCAAATGGCCGAGACGTAACAAAAGTCAGCGAAGCTAAAATTACTTCACCACAGATTACACGGATTACACAAATTTTGGTTGCACACAGTATGAAATATAAATCAAATTACACAAATTCGCAAAACGCTACGCAGGTTTTGCACCTGCCGGATAGCGTGAAGATTTTGAGAGATTTTGGATTAGATTTTCTCAGATTTCTTCGCGAAGCGAATCGTAAAAAGGTGAAGGGATGACAGGTTAACAAGTTAACAATTAACAATTAACCCCTGAAACCCCTTGAACCCTTTGAACCTCTTAAACCTCTTAAACCCCTTGAACCCCTTGAACCCCTTGAACCCCTTGAACCTCTTAAACCCCTTAAACAGTTTTTTTCGTGTTTTCCGTGTCTTTCGATGTTAAATCCGTAAATCCGTAAATTCATAAAAATCCAACCATGCCACTCGACAAGTTTACCATCAAAGCGCAAGAGGCAGTGCAGGAAGCCGTGCGCATCGCCGAGGCCCGCCGTCAGCAGGCCATCGAGCCCGAACACCTGCTGGCCGCCATTCTGAAGACGGGACAGCAAGTGACTCAGTTCCTGCTGCGTAAGCTGTCGGTCAACGAACAGGCCGTCAGCCAAGCCCTGGAGGCTCAGTTGCAGAGCCTGCCGCGTGTAGAGGGCGGTGAGCCGTACCTCGCTCGCGAAACCAATAACATCCTCACCCGTGCCGAAGAACTCGCAGGCAAGCAGGGCGACGAATTCGTCAGCCTCGAGCTGCTGCTCCTCGCCCTCGTGGGCAGCAACAGCACCGCCGCCAAGATCCTGAAGGACGCCGGCGTGACGGAGAAAGAACTCACGGCCGCTATCCGTGAATTGCGAGGCGGACAGCAGGTGAAGTCCCAGTCCAGTGAGGACACCTACCAGAGTCTTTCGAAGTATGCGCGTAACCTCATAGAGGAAGCGCGCGCAGGAAAACTCGACCCTGTAATCGGGCGTGACGAAGAGATCCGCCGCGTGCTGCAGATCCTCAGCCGCCGCACGAAGAACAATCCTATCCTGATTGGCGAACCGGGTACCGGTAAGACCGCCATCGTCGAAGGCCTCGCCCACCGTATCCTCCGCGGCGACGTGCCCGAGAACCTGCGCGACAAGCAGCTGTTCTCCCTCGATATGGGCGCATTGATCGCCGGTGCCAAGTACAAGGGGGAATTCGAGGAGCGCCTGAAGTCCGTCATCAACGAGGTGACGAAGAGCGAGGGACGCATCATCCTCTTCATCGATGAGATCCACACACTGGTGGGTGCCGGCAAGAGCGAGGGCGCCATGGACGCCGCCAACATTCTGAAGCCGGCGCTGGCACGAGGAGAATTGCGCGCTATCGGTGCCACCACCCTCGATGAATACCAGAAGTACTTCGAGAAGGACAAGGCGCTGGAGCGCCGCTTCCAGAGCGTGATGGTCGATGAACCCGACACCCTCTCCAGCATCTCCATCCTCCGCGGTCTGAAGGAACGCTACGAGAACCACCACCGCGTACGTATTCAGGACGATGCCATCATCGCCGCCGTGGAGCTCTCCAACCGCTACATCACCGACCGTTTCCTGCCCGATAAGGCCATCGACCTGATGGACGAGGCCGCCGCCAAACTTCGTATGGAGCGCGACAGCGTGCCCGAGGAACTCGATGAGATCACCCGCCGCCTGAAGCAGCTCGAGATCGAGCGCGAGGCCATCCGTCGCGAAGCCGAGGGTGTGGCCGGCGATTCCGTCGCCACCAAGCTCGACCAGCTGAACAAGGACATCGCCGACCTGCAGGAGCAGGAGCAGTCCATGCGCGCCAAGTGGGAAGGCGAGAAAGCCCTCCTCTCCAAGATTCAGGCCAACAAGCAGCAGATCGAGCAGCTGAAGTTCGAAGCCGACCGCGCCGAGCGCGAAGGCAACTACGGCCGCGTGGCAGAGATACGCTACGGCAGCCTGCAGGCCTTGGAGGCAGAAATCCAGAAGATTCAGGAACAGCTGCGCTCGGCTCAGGAAGGCGAGGCTATGGTGAAGGAAGAGGTGACAGCCGACGACATCGCAGAGGTCGTCAGCCGCTGGACGGGCATTCCCGTTTCGAAAATGCAACAGTCCGAACGCGAGAAGCTGCTGCACCTCGAGGAGGAGCTCCACCGCCGCGTCATCGGACAGGACGAGGCCATCCGTGCCGTCAGCGACGCCGTACGCCGCAGCCGTGCCGGACTGCAAGACCCGAAGCGACCCATCGGCTCGTTCATCTTCCTCGGCACCACCGGTGTCGGAAAGACCGAGCTGGCGAAGGCGCTGGCCGAATACCTCTTCGACGACGAGACGATGATGACGCGTATCGATATGTCCGAGTATCAGGAGAAGCACAGCGTCAGCCGCCTCATCGGTGCCCCTCCGGGATACGTCGGCTACGACGAGGGCGGACAGCTCACCGAGGCCGTGCGCCGCAAACCCTACAGCGTGGTGCTCTTCGATGAGATCGAGAAAGCCCACCCCGATGTGTTCAACACATTGCTGCAGGTACTCGACGACGGCCGTCTGACCGACAACAAAGGCCGCACCGTGAACTTCAAGAACACCATCATCATCCTCACCTCGAACCTCGGATCGGAATACATCCGCGAGCAGTTCTCGAAGCTCGACAGCCCCGCGAACGGAAGTGTGCCTGGCGAATCTTTCGCCGAGGATTCCCTACCGGCCAAGAATCGCGAAGCCGTCATCGAGGAAACCAAACGCACGGTGATGGAACAGCTCAAGCGCACCATCCGTCCCGAGTTCCTCAACCGCATCGACGAGACCATCATGTTCGAACCGCTGACGCAGAGCGAGATACGCGAAGTCGTGCAGCTGCAGGTGGCCGCCGTACAGAAGATGCTCGACCAGAACGGCATCGTCCTCAGCCTCAGCGAGAAAGCCATCGACCTGCTGACACGCGAGGGCTACGACCCCGAGTTCGGCGCCCGTCCCGTGAAGCGTGCCATCCAGCGCCTGCTCCTCAACGACCTCTCGAAGGCAATCCTCGCCGGCACCGTCAGCCGCGACCACGAAATCCGGGTGGATGCAGACCCGAAGGGCGAGCATTTGACGTTCGGACATTAAAAAATTCGGGAAAATATTCGTTTAGTCTCCGAAGTTTTCGTACCTTTGCAGCAAAATAACGGCAAGATACGATGCTTCGGAGACTTTTTTCATCCCTTTTCGCAGCCACGGCGCTGCTGGCTGCCGCCCAAGCGCAGAGCGCGCTTCCCCCTTATCGCGACGCCACCCTGCCCGTGGAGGTGCGCGTGCACGATCTGCTGTCGCGCATGACCACTCAGGAGAAGACAGACCAGCTGCGCTGTGTGCTCGGCTGGCAGGACGAAGACATTCAGGCAGGGGCACTCTGGGCCACTTTCCGTGCCGACCCCTGGACGGGACGCACCCTCGACAACGGCCTCGATCCCCGTCGTGCCGCCGAGAAAGCCAACGCCCTGCAGCAGCGCGCCCTGACCGAAACACGGCTGGGAATACCGCCCTTCCTCGCAGAGGAAGCGCCCCACGGCCACATGGCCATCGGCACCACCGTCTTCCCCACAGGCCTCGGCCTCGCCGCCACCTTCTCCGAGGAACTGATGCAACGCACCGGCGCCGCCATCGCCCGCGAAGTCAGGGCACAGGGCGCCCACATCGCCTACGGCCCCGTGCTGGACCTCGCTCGCGACCCGCGTTGGAGCCGCACCGAAGAGACGATGGGCGAGGACCCCGTACTCGCCGGACGCCTGGGAGCCGCCATCGTGCGCGGAATGCGAGGCGGCGGCGAGGCAGCAGCCCCCTCCGTGCTTCCCACCCTGAAGCATTTCATCGCCTACGGCACCAGCGAGGGCGGACAGAACGGTGGTGCCTCCACCGTGGGACGCCGCAGCCTGCTGCAGACCTTCCTCCCACCCTTCCGCGAGGCCATCCGTGCCGGCGCACAGTCCGTGATGACTGCCTATAACGCCGTCGACGGACAACCCTGTACGTCCGACCGCTGGCTGCTCACCGATGTGCTGCGCCGCGACTGGGGCTTCACCGGCTTCGTCGTCTCGGACCTCTACAGCATCAATGTGCTCCACAACACCCTGCACACCGCCGCTTCCCTGCAGGAGGCAGCCATGCAGGCCCTCGAAGCCGGAGTCGATATGGACCTCGGCGGCCTGGCCTTCCCCCTCCTCGCCGGCGCCTCCCCTGCCCCCGCCCAGCTGGACTCCGCCGTGGCGCGCATACTCCGCCTGAAGTTCGAGATGGGACTCTTCGACCGGCCCTATGCCGACCCCCAACAGGCTGAGCGCCAGGTACACAACGCCGACCACGTCGCCCTCGCCCGCAATGTCGCCCGCGCCTCCGTCGTCCTGCTGAAGAACGAGAACATCCTCCCATTAGATAAAGGTACGCGCGTGTACCTCTGCGGTCCCAACGCCGACGACCGCTACGCCCAGCTCGGCGACTACACCGCACCCCAGCCCTACGCGAAAGTCATCACCGTCCGCGGCGCCCTCGAACAGCGTCATTGCCTGACGTCGGACGTCCGGGACGCAGATGTCATCGTCGCCGTCGTCGGAGGCAGCAGCAGCCGCTATGCAGGTGCCGAGTACAAGGAGACGGGAGCCGCCGTCAGCGCAAAAGCCGACAGCGGCGAAGGCCTCGACCGCGCCACCCTCGACCTGCCCCAGGAACAACAGGCGCTGCTCGCTGCCATGCAGCAGACCGGCAAGCCCCTCATCGTCGTCTATATCGAGGGACGTCCCCTGCTGAAGAACTGGGCAGCAGAGCACGGCGCAGCCCTCCTCACCGCCTTCTATCCGGGCGAACAGGGCGGCACCGCCATCGCCGACATCCTCTTCGGAGACTACAACCCCGCCGGCCGTCTGCCCATCAGCCAGCCCCGCCATGTCGGTCAGCTGCCCGTCTGCTACAACCGTCCCCTGCCCCAGCCCCACGACTACATCGACTTCCCCACCGCCCCCCTCTACCCCTTCGGCTACGGCCTCAGCTACACCACCTTCGAATACAGCGACCTCACCGTCCAACCCTTAACCCTTAACCCTTCACCCTTAACCAATAACCCCCATCATACATCTTCCATCTCTTTCACCCTCACCAACACCGGCCCCCGCGATGGCGAGGAGGTGGTTCAGCTCTACGTGCGCGATGATGTCAGTTCCGTGGTCCTCCCCGACCGCCAGCTGCGTCGCTTCGCCCGCGTCTTCCTGCGTAGCGGCGAGTCCCGTCGCATCACCTTCACCCTCACCGCCGACGACTTCGCCCTCATCGACCGCGACCTACGCAGCGTCGTTGAGCCCGGCACCTTCACCCTCCTCCTCGGCTCCTCCTCCGATGACATCCGGCTGACAGACAAAATCGAAATACCCGAATAGACTATTATCTATCATCAATTAACAATCCACCCTTAAATCTCTTACGCTCGACCCTTAAACCTTTAAACTTTTCATTTTCAATATTTCAATTTTCAATATTTAATTTTTTTCAATATCTCATGTAACAAATCGCATCCTTTTCTCGTTTATATAGATGTAAGAACCCAGAAGATGACAGCTGCCACATTCAAGTCGACCTTCCTGCCACTGAGCGCAACGATGTATCGCACGGCCTACAGCCTCCTCGGAAATCCGCAGGACGCTGAGGACGCAGTACAGGAAGCATTCATCCGCCTCTGGCAGAAACGCGACCGACTGCCGCTGGACGACGACCTGGGGGCTTACTGCCAGACATTAGTGCGCAACCTCTGCATCGACAGCCTGCGCCGAGGAAGGCTGGCAGAGGCAGACATGACGGCAGAGGAACTGCGCGTGGCAGGCTCAGCATCAGCCTCATCGGCATTGGAGACCGAAGAAGCCGTGGAACAGGTGGAACACGCCATCCACACCCTTCCGGAAAACCAGCAACGAGTGGTGGAACTGCACCTCATGCACGACCGTTCGCTCAGCGAGATAGAACAAGAGACAGGCTTCAGCGCCGTGAACGTGCGCGTGCTGTGGAGCCGCGGTAAAAAGAAACTTCAACAACTGTTACGACGATGAAAGAGATACACAACAACCAGGACATTCCCATACCCGAAGGGCTGGAACAACGCCTGAGTGCGCTGGTGGACAGACTGGAGGCGGAGGAGAACAGAAGACCCGCCCCTGCCTGCTCAACACCTTCTGCTCCCTCCCTGCGAAGGAGGGTGAGAGGTAGGTATATAGCACTCGCCATCGCCGCCGCCTTCGTGGCCGTGGCCTTCCTCCTCATCGTTCCGCAGGTCAGAGAGAGGCGGGAGCTGGCGCTCTATGAAGGAAGCTACACACTGATCGACGGTCGGCGCATCGACGATCTCGGACAGATTAAGGCAGACATCAGCGAGGCACTGGCAATGGCCCAGGTGGCAGAAGCCAATGTGCCGGCGGGCGACTTCGCCTCACAGACAGAACGCGCCATCCTCCAGGCCACCGACGACCCGGAGATGCAGGCCGTGGTACAACGCATACTTTGCGACGAGTAAAGAATAAAAAAAATCCTTACCACTATGAAACGATATATCCTTCTTTGGCTTATCAGCCTGGCAGCCTCAGCGAACGTCTCGGCGCAGAACCGCATCGACCGCTTCGTGGACAACGAGAGCACCATCGGGCGAAGCAAGTTCACCAGCGTCGTGGAACGTGACCCCAAAACTCATGAGGTCGTGCGCGTCGTCAAGGTGCGCGAACTCACCCGCGGCATCGACATCAATGCCTGTCAGGGCACCTTCGAGGCCGAAAGTAAGACGGGACGATTCTCCCACAATATCGATGCCAACAACCAGCACACCCTGCTCCTCGCCATCGAAGGCAAGAAACAAGACCGCATCTACATGCTCCAGTACAAAGGCAAACAACCTATGCAGGGGAGTGACGGCAAGGTGACGGTGGTCATAAAAATAAAAAAATGAAAAATGAAAAATAAGAATAACCTCTTCAATGAATAATAAACAATACAACTATGAAAAGAATTATTGCATTATTTCTTATTATCGTAGCAACTGGTACGCTACTTGCAAAAGTAACGTCCCCCTCCCTCACAGGGAGGGATGGGGGTGGGTCTAAGTTCTCCACCCGCACCTACTCGCTCGCCGACTTCACCTATCTCCATGTGAGCAATGTCGTGAAGGTCATCTACACCCAGGGCGACAGCTACAAGGTACAGCTCACAGGCCGCACCGACTGGCTCGACCTCATGGAAGTGACCTCCAAGGGCGGCACCCTGAAGGTACAGGCCAAGAAGACCAAGAAGTTCGACAACGTGAAGAAGAAAGACCAGCCCGACGGCGAGCACAACTTCATCCTTCATCTGACCGCACCCTGCCTGCAGAACATCAACCTCAGCGGCGTCTCGACCTTCGAGGCTCAACGTCTCACGCCCGACTGGCTCAGCGTGCGCCTCGAAGGGGTGTCAAAATTCAAGGTGGATGCAGTGGAGTGCGCCAGCCTCAACCTGATTATCAGTGGCGTTTCCAAGGCGGATATCCAGAACATCACCTGCCAGAAACTCCAGGCCGATGTGCAGGGTTCCAGCAAGGCAGAGTTAGAGCACCTCAGAGCCAAGGAAGTCCACTTCAACATCAGCGGAGCCAGCAAGGCCGAACTGCCACACTTCATCCAAGGCGAGCGCGCCACCTTTGGTGTCAACGGAGCCTCTAAGCTCACCCTCTCGGCAGAGGTGTCCGGTGACATGAGCATAGGACTCGCCGGTGCCAGCAAGGGCGAACTCACCTTCAAGGGCGGTCTCCTGCGCACCACCTGCACTGGAGCCTCGAAGCTCAATGCCGACATCAACTGCAAGAAGCTCAATGCCAACTGCGACGGCGCCTCGAAGGCCAGCTTCAGCGGCACTGCCGACCAGGTGGAAATCGACCGCAGCGGCGTCGCCGTGAACATCGACACCAGCCGCCTCAACCAGTTCTGACACCCTCCACAAATACACCCCTCTCTCCCCTATCCGCCCTGCTGCATCACCGATGCAGTGGGGCTTTATTCGTATAAACATTATTAATTTCCATGCACTCTTGCACTTTCTGGACTTAATCAATTGATATATAATGAAAATAATGAGTGCAAAAAGAGTGAAAAGTTGAGTGCAAAGTGAAAAATGATGGCAAAAAAACGTGCTTTTTGCGTCAATTTGGTTTTGTCTTGGGGATAATTAGTCGTTTAACATGTTAGGGCATGTCTGTTGTTCGTTCGCGAACGAACCATTGTTCAGAGGTGAGCGAACTATTGTTCGAAGGCGAACGAACAACGAATTGGGTGCACCATGTGGCTTTTGTTTCTTATTGTGGGATGAATTCCAGGGCGAGGGGTTCTTGGGGCAGGCCCTTGGGGAGATTGACGACGACGGTGCTGTCGGGTTGTTGTTTCCATTTGAGCTTGCGGCCGCTGCCGACGAGACGGACGGCGGTGCCGCGACGGGGGAGGTTGCCTTGCCAGCGGAGTTCGGTGGGAAGGGATTGACCGTCGGGAAGGGCGAGGAGGGCGTAGCGGGTGCGGCCGTCCTTGGAGGAGGTGAACCAGAGGGGGGAGGGATGATGTGGGAGGGAAGATGTAGAGGGGGAGGCGGAGGGGGATGAGGGAAGATGTGAGGGGGGAAGGAGGGGGCTGTGGTAGTGGGGGAGGGGGACGGTGTTGTAGATGGCGGCGCCATAGGTGCGGAGCCAGCGGCCTATGGCCTGCAGGCGTTCTACGACTTCGGGCTGCAGGATGCCGTTGGCGGTGGGTCCTACGCCCAGGACGAGGTTACCGCCCTTGGCGACGACTTCGATGAGGGTGTTGATGACGTGGTGCGGGGTCTTCCAGCGGGGTCGGGGCACCCAGCCCCAGTCGTCGCTGAGGGGTATGCAGCTCTCCCAGGGGTATGGCAGCTGGACGTCGGGCACGGTGCGCTCGGGGGTCTGGTAGTTCTCGTAGGGCCCGTGGATGGTGCGGTCGACGATGAGGAGTCCGGGCTGGTGCTGCCGCGCCATGTGTGCGATGTGGGGCATGTCGATATCTTGTCCGCGGTTGCCGGGCCACACCCAGCCGCCGTCCAGCCAGAGGAGGTCGACGGGGCCATAGCCGGAGAGGATTTCCTCGAGCTGACGGTAGGTGTAGTCGCGGAACTGCTGCCAGCGCCAGGGATAGCGGCTGACGTCGTAGTTGACATGGCGGCCCTTGGTGGGATAGACGTCCCACCAGTAGTACTGGGAGTGCCAGTCGGGTTTGGAGTAATAGGTGCCTATCATGAAGTCGCGGCTGCGGAAGGCGTCGAGGACGTGGCGCAGGACATCGCGGCGCGGGTCGGAGGCGAAGGCGTGGCGGGCGATGGTGAAGTCGGTCTGGCGGCTGTCCCAGAGGCAGAAGCCATCGTGGTGCTTGGTGGTGAATATCATGTACTTCATGCCTGCATCCTGCGCTACCCTCGCCCACTGTCCGGGATCGAAATCGACGGGACGGAAGGTGTCGGCCAGGCCCCAGTACCAGTCTTTGTACTGCTGGTAGGTCATGGTGGTGTCGCGGGTGATCCAGTCTTCATCACAGATGGACCAGGACTCGACGATTCCGGGTACGGCGTAGAGCCCCCAGTGGAGGAGGACGCCGAACTTCTGGTCCTGCCACTGACGGAGTTTATTCATCACGGCGGAGTCGGCGGGCCATTCGTATTCGGATGAACGTTCGTGGATGTTGCCCTGACCGTAGGCGAGGAGACTGACGGCGAGTGCCATCAGAAGAGTGAAATGTCGTTGTTTCATGCGAGAACGGGTGGTTTACAGGGCAAAGGTAAGCATTATTTCCGTACTTTCGGGTGCTCTTTCTGTTAATCATCGTTAATTACGGCCTCCCGAACGCCGAACGTTTAATTTTTTATCGTACATTTGCAGGCGGAAACGCCCTCGCCTATCGACCTAACGACTTCTATAACCTACTTACCAGGCGTCGGTCCCCAACGGGCAAAAGTACTGGAATCGGAACTCGGCATCACGACGTTCCGCGATATGCTGTATTATTTCCCCTACAAACATATCGACCGCACGCGTCTGTTCTACGTGCACGAGCTGACGGCGGATATGCCGTTCGTGCAGGTGCTGGGCGAGATCCTGAGTTTCGAGGAGGACGGTCACGGGCGCAAGCGTCACCTGATTGCGCACTTCACCGACGGTCACGGTATCGTGGATCTCGTGTGGTTCCAGTCGGGGGCTTTCAAGTGGATCAAGAAGACTTATCTGATTGGCAAGAAATATGTTGCCTTCGGCCGTCCGGGTGTCTTCAACGGGCGCGTGAACATTCCTCATCCGGACCTGGATCCTGCCGACACGCTGCAGCTGGATGCCATGGGGCTGCAGCCGTACTACAATACGACGGACAAGATGAAGAAGGCGGGCATGAACAGCCGCTGCATCGAACGGCTGATGAAGACGCTGTTCGACAAGCGTCCGACCGAGCGCCTGTATGAGACGCTGCCCGACAGCCTGATCCAGCGCCTCTGCCTGGTGTCGAGGGCGCAGTCCATCCGCGACCTGCATTTCCCGGAGAGTGCCGAGGCGCTGCGCCGCGCCACCTACCGCCAGAAGTTCGAGGAGCTGTTCTTCATCCAGCTGAACCTGCTGCGCTACACGCGGCTGCGCCAGCAGCAGGTGCGCGGTCACATCTTCTCGACGGTGGGCGCGCAGTTCAACTCGTTCTATGAGCACTACCTGCCGTTTGAGCTGACGGGTGCGCAGAAGCGGGTGATCCGCGAGATGTGGAACGACATGAAGTCGGGCAAACAGATGAACCGTCTGCTGCAGGGCGACGTGGGAAGCGGCAAGACGCTGGTGGCGCTGCTGCTGATGCTCATCGCCGTAGGCAACGGCTACCAGGCTTGTCTGATGGCGCCGACGGAGATCCTGGCGGAGCAGCATCTGGCGACGTTCCGGGGGCTGCTGAAGGATATGCCGGTGCGCGTGGAACTGCTGACGGGCAACGTCAAGGGCAAGAAGAAACGCGATCCTATTATAGAAGGTACGCGCACGGGCGAGGTGCAGCTTCTGATAGGCACCCACGCGGTGCTGGAAGATACGGTGGAGTTCGCGCAGCTGGGGCTGGTCATCATCGACGAGCAGCACCGCTTCGGCGTGGCGCAGCGCGCGCGGCTGTGGAAGAAGAACGAGGTGCCGCCCCATGTGCTGGTGATGACGGCGACGCCCATTCCACGAACCTTGGCGATGACGCTCTACGGCGACCTCGACGTCAGCGTTATCGACGAACTGCCGCCTGGCCGCAAGCCCATAGAGACGCGGCATTTCTGGACGGAGAAGCCGGAGACGCTGTACCGGGGCATCCGCTCGGAGATTCAGAAGGGAAGGCAGGTGTATGTGGTCTATCCGCTCATCAAGGAGAGCGAGAAGATTGATATGCAGGACCTGGAGAACGGTTACACGCAGCTCTGCGAGGTCTTCCCCGACCTGCAGATTGCGAAGGTCCACGGCCAGATGAAACCCGCGGAGAAAGATGCCGTGATGGAACGCTTCGTGGGCGGGGATATCAAGATCCTCGTGGCCACGACCGTCATCGAGGTGGGTGTGAATGTGCCGAATGCCTCGGTGATGGTGATTCAGAATGCGGAACGCTTCGGACTGGCCCAGCTGCACCAGCTGCGCGGCCGGGTGGGTCGCGGCGCGGACCAGAGCTACTGTATCCTCGTGACGAAGTACGAGCTCTCGCAGGACACGAAACGCCGCATCGACATCATGTGCGAGACGAACGACGGATTCGAGATTGCCGAGGCGGACCTGAAGTTCCGCGGACCGGGCGACCTGGAAGGGACGCAGCAGAGCGGCGTGGCCTTCGACCTGCACATAGCGAACCTGGCACGCGACGGACAGCTGGTGCAGCTGGCGCGCGACACGGCGAACGAGATACTGGACGACGACCCCGACCAGAACCGTCCGGAGAATGCACGGATGTGGACGCAACTGAGAGAACTGAACAAGAATGATGTGGACTGGAGCGGTATTTCGTAAATTGAAAATTGAAAATTGAAAATTAATACACCACAGATTACACGGATGACACGGATTCATCAAGACCTGCTTCTGAATTTCTTTCTGTGTTCCTTCAAGTGTGAAGCGTCTCTTCGAGCCGAGCGCACAGATTCGGCGATGGTGGCGACAAAGAAAACGATTGAGTATCGTTTTCACAGTCGACTTCACAGCGCTCAGAGAATGCAAGACAAGTTTATCTTAGTCGCAGCAGTCGAAGATAAGCGCGTGAGGGAACGCAAGCGTCGCGCTGCGCAGAGAAACAAACGGAGCGGTGTGAAGATTTTGAAAGATTTTGAATAAGATTTTCTAAGATTTCTTCGCGAAGCGAATCATAAAAAGGGTGAAGGGTGAAGGGTTGACAATTAACAATTAACAATTAACACATTAACAATTAACAATTAACAATTAACTCCTGAAACCCTTGAAACCCCTTAAACCCCTTAAACCCCTTAAACCCCTTGAACAGGTTTTTTCGTTTTTTCCGTGTCTTAAGATGTTTAAATCGTAAAATTAAATAATGGACAGAAGAGATTTTCTGAAGAATTTGGGGCTGATGGGAGCCACGACCCTCGCCGCCACCAGTCCCTGGCTGAGGACCTTCGCCACCGTAGAGGAGAGCGCGAAGGAACGGTGCCGGTTGGGAATGATCGGGCCCGGCTCTCGCGGCCGGTTCCTCCTCAGCTTCCTGGCTGAGAACCCGAAGTGCGAGGTGGTGGCCTTTGCCGACATCTACCAGCCCTCGCTGGACGAGGCGCTGAAGACCGTGCCCACTGCCAAGACCTACACCGACTACCGGAAGCTGCTGGAAGACAAGTCGATAGACGGAGTGGTCATCGCCACGCCGCTGAACACGCATTATCAGATAGCGATGGACGCCCTCGATGCTGGCAAGCACGTGTACTGCGAGAAGGCCATCGCCTACACGATGGAGCAGACACTGGCCATCTACCGCCGCCACCTGGAGACGGGGCGCGTCTTCTTCACGGGCCAGCAGCGCCTCTTCGACCCGCGCTACATCAAGGTGATGGACCTCGTGCATCAGAACCTCTTCGGCGACATCAACGCCGTGCATGCCTTCTGGAACCGCAATGGCGACTGGCGGCGCGACGTGCCTTCGCCTGAGCTGGAACGTCTCATCAACTGGCGCCTCTACAAGGAGTCGTCCAAGGGTCTGATGACGGAGCTGGCATGCCACCAGCTGCAGGTTGGCACGTGGGCTCTGGGCAAACTGCCGACGCGCGTCATGGGCAGCGGCGCCATCACCCATTGGAAGGACGGCCGCGAGGTGTATGACAATGTACACTGCATCTATGAGTTCGACGACGGTCGCCAGATGACCTACGCCTCGGTCATCAGCAACAAGTTCTACGGCCTCGAGGAGCAGATCCTCGGCAACAAAGGCACGGTGGAACCCGAGCGCGGCAAGTTCTACTTCGAAGACTACGGTCCGGCTCCGGCTCCCGCCTTCGTGCAGATGCTGATGGAATGGGAAGACAATATCTGGGGCTCGAACACCTTCGCCGGCAGCAGCTGGGATCCCGAGGTGGCGCGCAACAACCCGGGCGAGTTCATCCTCGGCAAAGCCCCCGAAGCCGACGGCACCTCGCTCCTCACCGAAGCATTCGTGGAGGCTGTGTGTACCCAGAAGCAGCCCCCTCGCATTGCCGAAGAGGGTTACTACGCCACCCAACTCTGTCTCATCGGACACGAGGCCATCGTACAAGGCCAGCCCCTACCCTTCCCCGAGGAGATGAAGATTGAGTACGAGCCGTATGGAACGTGAAAATTATAAATTATACATTATCAATTATACATTAATTAAACTGATGCCCTACTTCTACCTCCCCTCCCGCCGTATCCGCAAAGAGAGCTTGTCGCTTCTCGTTTGCTTCCTCATAGCCGTAGGATTGAATGTCTATGCCATCATTCACTACGACGCACCGCTCTCTGAGCTGTGGACGTCCATCCTCTATGTTCTGGAAGCTACCTTCGTACTCTACGCCGTATGGATCCTGCTGCGGCTGCTCGTCTATGGCTTCCTCTGCCTCATCGGACGCCAACCACAGAACAAGCACCGCCACCATTACATCATCCACCGCCATCAGAGAGGTAAACGGTAAATGAAAATTGAGAATTAATACACCACAGATTACACGGATTACACGGATTCATCAAGACCTGCTTCTGAATTTCTTTCTGTATTTCACAGATTCGGCGATGGTGGCGACAAAGAAAACGATTGAGTATCGTTTTCACAGTCGACTTCACAGCGCTCAGAGAATGCAAGACAAGTTTATCTTAGTCGCAGCAGTCGAAGATAAGCGCGTGAGTGAACGCAAGCGTCGCGCTGCGCAGAGAAACAAAAGGAGCGACATGAAGATTTTGAATAAGATTTTGATAGATTTCTTCGCGAAGCGAATCATAAAAAGGTGAAGGGTGAAGGGTTAACAATTAACTTCTGAACCCCCTGAAACCCCTGAAACCCCTGAAACCTCTTAAACCTCTTAAACCTCTTGAACCCCTTGAATAGTTTTTTCCGTATTTTCCGTGTCTTTCTTGAAGTGTCAAGCTACCAAAGGTCGAGCGCGATGTAGAAAAAGTGAAATTGTGAAATCGTAAAATTGTCAAATATAAAAATTATTAATTGTGACTACCCGCAGAAACTTCCTAAAGACGATGGGCGCCGGTGTTGCCGGCCTGACCCTCGGCGGTGTGCAGAGCCTTGCCTCTGCCGCCACGCCCCACCTCATGACTTCCCGCGAAACGGCTGACGCCAAAAAGGAGAAGGTGAAAGTCGCCTTCATCGGCATCGGCAATCGCGGCGAACAGGACTTCGACGACTTCCTGCGAACAGGTATGGTCGAGGTCACCGCCCTCTGCGATGTGGACCTCGACGGCAAGCAGTGCCAGAAGGTCCTCAGCCAGTACCCTCATGTCAAGCGCTTCCGCGACTTCCGCGAGCTGTTTGAGAAAGCCGCCGGCGACTTCGAAGCCGTAGTGGCTGCCGTGCCCGACCACATCCACTTCCCCATTGCTATGATGGCGCTGGCCCACGGCAAGCACATCTATCTGGAGAAACCCATGACACGTACCTTCCTGGAGGCAGAACTCCTCATGCAGATGGCGCGCCGTCATCCCGAGTTGGCCACACAGGTGGGCAACCAAGGGCACTCCGAAGGCAACTACTTCCAGTTCAAGGCGTGGCAGGAGGCTGGCATCATCAAGGATGTCACCGCCGTCACGGCTCACATGAACAACAGCCGCCGCTGGCACCGCTTCGACCCGAATATCAAGCACTTGCCCGAGGCAGAGACCTTGCCGCAGGGCATGGACTGGGACACGTGGCTGGGCGCCTCGCAGTGGCACGACTACTCCGCCAAATACCATCAGGGCGAATGGCGCTCGTGGTATGACTTCGGCATGGGAGCCCTGGGCGACTGGGGAGCGCATATCCTCGACACCGTCCATGAGTTCCTGGACCTGGGACTGCCCTACGAGGTGACGCTGCTCAACCAGAAGGCGCACAACGACTTCTTCTACCCCTACAGCTCCACCATCCTCTTCCGCTTCGGCGCCCGTGGCAACATGCCGCCCGTGGATATCACGTGGTACGACGGTCTCGACAACCTGCCGCCCCTGCCCGAGGGTTATGGCGGCTCGGAGTACAATGCGAACATCCCCAGCACCAATCAGGGCGACACGCCGCGCGCACAGCTTAATCCTGGAAAGATTATCTACAGCCGCGACCTGATCTTCAAGGGCGGCAGCCACGGCAGCACACTGAGTATCATCCCCGAAGAGAAGGCCCGCGAGATGCAGAGCCGTCTGCCCGACGTCCCCAAGAGCCCCAGCAACCACCAGCAGAACTTCCTCCTCGCCTGCATGGGAAAGGAGAAGACGCGTTCGCCCTTCGAAATCAACGGTGTACTCTCACAGGTCTTCTGTCTTGGAGTTATCGCCCAGCGCCTGAACACCCAGCTCTTCTTCGACCCGCGCACCAAGCAATTCACCAACAACGCCTTCGCCAACGCCCTGCTGGCTGGCGGACTGCCTCCCCGCAAAGGTTGGGAAGAGTTCTATCGAACCCCCTCCTCACTCCCCCTCTAAGGGGGAGAGTGGTTACCTTTCAAGAACAAATAATAAATAATATACTAAGATGAAGCTATTTAGAATCAAAACTACAATCCTGTGCGCTTTCGCACTATTATCAGTTGTCCCCTCATCTGCACAAGTGACTACTCCCCTCCCTCACAGGGAGGGGCAGGGAGGTGGGTCTGGTCTATGGACTCCCCTCTTCAACGGCAAAAACCTCAGCGGCTGGACTCAGCGCGGCGGAAAAGCTACCTATAAAGTGGAGAACGGTGCCATCGTCGGCTACTCCAAGACCAATACCGACAACTCCTTCCTCTGTACCAAGAAGGATTACTCCGACTTTATTCTGGAGTTCGAATTCCTCGTGGACGACGCCCTCAACTCTGGCGTACAGCTCCGCAGCCACAGCACCAAGGACTATCAAAACGGCCGCGTACACGGCTACCAGTTCGAAATCGACCCCAGCCCACGGGCCTGGACGGGTGGCATTTATGACGAAGCACGGCGCGGATGGCTCTATCCGCTCATCAAGAACGTACCCGCCCAGCGCGCCTTCAAGAGCAAGGAGTGGAACCAGGTCCGCATCGAAGTCGTTGGCCCTCGCATCCGCACGTGGGTGAACGGCATCAACTGCGCTGACCTCATCGACGACGTTGACTCCAGCGGTTTCATCGCCCTACAAGTTCACAGCATTGGCAATGACACCTCCAAGGAAGGCAAGACCATCAGCTGGCGTAATATCCGCATCTGCACACAGGATGCCTACCTGTATTCCACCCCTGACATTCCTGCTTCACAAAATCCGCCTGACGTCTCTGCCCCCCAGATTCGCGCCAAGGACAACGCGCTCTCTAACAGCGAGATAAAAGATGGTTGGAAGCTGCTGTGGGACGGCAAGACGACTGACGGCTGGCGCGGAGCCCGCCTCGACCACTTCCCCGAGAAGGGTTGGAGCATTAAGAACGGTGAACTCATCGTTCACAAAGCTGGTGGCGGCGAGAGCACCAACGGCGGCGACATCGTCACCACACGCACCTACCGCAACTTCATGCTGTCCGTAGATTTCAAGATCACCAACGGCGCCAACAGCGGCATCAAATACTTCGTGGATCCAGGAATGAACAAAGGAGCTGGCTCGGCCATCGGCTGTGAGTTCCAGATTCTTGACGACGAACGTCACCCCGACGCCAAGCTGGGCGTGAAGGGCAACCGTCGTCTCGGCTCGCTCTATGACCTCATACCGGCGCCAGAGCAGAAGCCCTTCCATATCGGCGTCTGGAACACCGCACTCATCATCGTCCAGGACAAGCACGTCGAGCACTGGCTCAATGGCGTGAAGCTTCTGGAATACAACCGCGACGACCAGGAGTGGAACGCCCTCGTGGCCTACAGCAAGTATAAGGACTGGCCGAATTTCGGCAACGCTGCCGAAGGCTACATCCTGCTGCAGGATCACGGCGACGAAGTCCATTTCAAGAACATCAAAATCAAGGAATTGTAATTCATAATCGTGCCTCGCGGTTCCCCCGCGAGGTTTCTTTTCTCCTTATGCCCCACCTCTTTCGCCCTGGCAGCCCGCAACGCCCCGACTCGGGAGATTCGTCTCCCTCGCAGAACCGCTATTACGCATGGTTCGAGGCCCTGCATACCCGTGTGGATCTGCTGCTGTTTGCCCCGCTCTCTGAATCGGAGTTCGAGGCAGCGGAGGCGGCTGTCCGCTCAGAGCTCCTCATGGTGGAAAAGATGGGCAACCGCTTCGACCCCGACAGCGAGCTGTCAAGAGCCGTGCGGGCCGCAACGACTCGTCCTGTTGCCATCAGCCAGGAACTCTATTCCCTCCTTGCCCGCTGCCTTCAGGCTCACCGCGAAACCAATGGTCTCTTCGACATCACCATTAACTCCCCCGACTTTTTTCCCGGACTCATCAACAGGGTAAAACTAACAGCAGACCCCAGTACATCTCCCCATCAGGGGAGACTTGCATTTCAGCCTGCAAACAATGGAGGCGAACCTCTTCTACAAAGGACGGAAGAGGTTGAGAATGAACCTATTATCCTCGACCTCTCCGGCATCCTGAAAGGCTACGCCCTCGAGCGCCTGCGCCCTCTCCTACCCGCTTACGGCATCACCGACGCCCTCATCAACCTCGGCAACAGCTCCATCCTCTCCCTCGGCACGAACCCCTCCGACATCCCCTCCGGCCAGTGCCTCACAACCTCCGGCAACGCTACTGCCGACCATCGTCATATCCGCAATCCCCTTACGGGCGAATACATCACGGGGCAGCGCACCGTATCCGTCACAACTCCCAACGCCATCGACGGCGAGATCCTCGCCACCACCCGCTTTATCCTAATTTCCTGACAGCAGATCGTAGCGGATGTCGTCGCAAAGCATGGAACAGCCCGGGGAGGGGGCTGGTTCGGCCTGGGCGGTCTGCAGCTGCTGAGAGGCGGCGGGGACATGGACGATGCGAGTCTCGTAGATCGTGTCGTGCACCACTTCGTGAATGACTTCGCGAATGATGGCAGGAGACCCACCCCCGGCCCCTCCCGTAATGGAGGGGTGTGGCTGCGCGCTGCTTTCGAGCGAAGCTAGGCTCTCCCCTTCACGGGGGAGCGGGGAGAGGGTCTGTCTCCCTATAAAGAATCCCACTACCAATGCGGCAGCGACAGCGCCCCACCAGAGCGGAGTCGATGTGCGGCGGCCCTTCAGGGGACTGGGCGCCACGTAGAGTTGTTCGTTCTGCTCGTCGCGAAGGTCGCGGGCGGCGGAGATGATATCGGAATCTTGAAGTTTCATATCTATCTACATTAATCTTTAAATCTTAATCTTTAAACTCTTTCAACTCCCGGCGGATGTGCGTCATCACTTTGTGGAGCCGGCTCTTGACGGTGCCTCCGGGGATTTCGAGGATGGTGGAAATCTGGGGTACGGTGAGCTCTTCCTCGTAGCGTAGAGAGAAGAGCAGGCGCAGGGGTGGAGGCAGGTTGTCGAGGACGGCGGCAAGGGCGCGCTGCAAGGTCTCGCGATCCATTTCAATCTCGATGTCTTCCATAGCGAGGGGTTCTGCATCGAGGGTCGTGAGATAGTCCGATTCGTAGGCGTTGAGACGATAGCGGTTGCGGCAGAGGTTGTAGGCAATGGTGAACAGCCACGTGGCGAAGTCGCGTCCCTCGACGTAGCGGTCGCGTGCCTCGAAGAGACGGAGGAAGGTGTCATGGGTGGCATCCGCTGCAGCACCTTCGTCACCACCTAACTGCCGGAAGAAGAAACCTTGCAGCCGGCGGGCATAGCGGCGGTACAATTCCTCGAAAGCCGCATCACTGCCAGTGCCGACGCGCAGCATCAGCTGCTCGTCGGACTGTTGGCGTAAGGGATGTAGAGAAAAGAAGCTCATTTCACCGGATCTGTCTTGATGAGTACTCGGGTGTTGGCTGGATCTTCATCCACGCGCATTATCCGCTCCTCTTCGTCATACGTATATGGCGTTTGTGTAACCTCGAAGTAGTGCTCCCCCTCCATGTGTTCCTTTATCCAAAAAGAGGATCCGTTGAATGCGATGCCGCCATATCCCTGTCGTTTCATCTGTATAAGCATATCAGTAAAGAGCCCATTGAGCCAAGCGTGGCGTTCTGGCGCGTGTGCTTTGTAATAGGGTAAAAGGTCGTTGAGCAGCAAGAGGTAATTGAAAGCCAGCGAGTAGGGAGATTGTCTGAAACGCTGTGTGTTCTTATCCTCATTCGAGGGCTGGAACGCCAGGCGAAGATACTCCATTCGATAACGCTCCTCAACGTTGCGACGCTTCACGGCCTGGTTGTCATAAGGCTTTGCGGAGTAGTGCATCGTAAGACCCTCGTTGTAGAAGCAAGCTTTCAAATCGTCGGGCAATCCTTCGTCGAAGATGAGTCTTCTGATGCAACTGGCAGATGTATAAACGGGACGTGTGGAGTGCTCACAGATATAACGGATAATGAGGCGATACTCTTCCTTCTGTTCTTCAGCCCTTGCCCAAGCGCTATCCGGCTCAAAGAAATCCATTGAAAGGCCTGCCTGCTGGAATACAGCCTCAATGTAGGGACGATAATGAGCCGAGTTCTCGCAATAGAATATCTTGTCGCGATGCACTCCCATTACCTGCTGTAGGATAAGCTTGCCAATGATGTCGCCCTCCACATGTCCGATATAGATAGCGTCTTCGTCCATGCCCTGCAACTCGTTGAAGTGGTACTGCAGCGCTTCGGCTGGATACTGTCCGCTTTCGAAGTAACGGGTGAGCAGGTCGGTGAGCAGCAGTGTAGAGTCTTGGTCAGGCTTTTCTCTAATCAAATACATGATCCAAGTCTCATAGTCGTTCGCCTGTGCATCTTTGGGCAACAACTCGATGGCGCGGTCTGCAAACTGGTTGTGCTTTTGTGCGAACTCCCAGTACTCTATAAGCTCAGACCTGTATTTCTCATATTCATAGGCACTCTCATAGGCACAGTAATAAAAGGTGTAGCTATCGGGGATGGCCTGTTCCATACGTCCGACGACGTTCTTTTGCCGCTTGTACTTCAATTGTGCTTCCCCAGAAGATCTTACGGAACGTTCGTCGACAATCATATACAGGTTACGCCAAGCCTGTTCGTTCTTGGGGTGTGCCAGCACGTAATCATTCCAGCGGTCATAAAGGGAGTCGAGCTTAAGGGTGTCCAGGTTCCATACATCTGATTTTATCAGTCGCAGCGAGGGGTCTGACAGACGTTCTACGGCGGTTTGTGCGCCAGCGCCCATGAATGTGGTTGCAGCGAGCAGGAGGGTTAAAAGCGTTCGTTTCATTGTTGCTTTGTTTCGTTTTTTTAGTGTTACTGTTTCTTGAAAGCTTTTAGACGTCAGATTTGCTTTTCTACTACAGCATACACACGAAATGCGGAATCGTTCACGAAAAATCGCGCAAAAGTACACTTTTTCTCATGAAATGCCGCTCTTTTCCTGTTAAAAGATGAAAAACGGGAGGTTTTCCGACCACTGTTGCAGTGCCTGCGAGGGATAAATTTACACCTATATTATATTATATATGAAGAAATAGGGGTTTCTTTTAGGTCATTTCGCCAATAATTACTACCTTTGCAGCCAAATTGCAGAAAAGAACAATGAAAAAGGAGAACCTGATTCTTCGCGACACTTCGTTTGTCGACCTGATGGCACGTCGCATCTTCAACGTGCTGCTCATCGCCAACCCCTACGACGCGTTCATGCTGGAAGACGACGGACGCGTGGACGAAAAGATTTTCGGCGAGTACGCCAAGCTGGGTCTGCGCTACCCTCCCCGCTTCGTTCAGGTGGCATCGGAGGAAGAGGCGCTGGCACAGATGGAACGCCTCTCGTTCGATCTGGTGATTGTGATGCCTGGAACGGACAACAACGATATCTTCGACATCGCACGAGGTATCAAGAACCTGCACCCGCAGATTCCCTGTGTGGTGCTGACGCCCTTCTCCCACGGTATCTCGAAGCGTATGGCTGACGAGGATATGTCGGCCTTCGAGTATGTATTCTGCTGGTTGGGCAACACGGAGCTGCTGCTCTCTATCATCAAACTGATTGAGGACAAGATGAATCTGGAGCATGACCTGGCAGCAGGTGTGCAGATGATTCTGCTGGTGGAAGACAACGTGCGCTTCTACTCCTCGATACTGCCGAACCTCTATAAGTTCGTGCTGCAACAGAGTCTGGAATTCGCCACCGAGGCGTTGAACTCCCAGCTGGAGACCCTGCGCATGAGAGGACGACCGAAGATTGTGCTCGCCCGCAACTACGAGGAAGCCTGGAAACTCTACGACCGCTTCTCGGACAACACCCTAGGTGTCATCTCCGACTGCCGTTTCCCCCACCGAGGAAAGCTGGACGAGATGGCAGGTCTCACCTTATTAAAACATATCCGCGAGCGCGATGAGTTCATACCGCTCATCATGGAGTCGTCGGAGACTGCCAAGGCCGAGCTGTGCAAGCCCTATAAGATCCGCTTCATCGACAAGAACTCGAAGAAGATGGCTGTGGACCTCCGGAAACTCATCCTCCATTACTTTGGTTTCGGAGACTTCATCTTCCGGAATCCCGAGAACCTGGAAGAGGTGGCACGACTGCGCAACCTCAAGGACCTGCAGGACAACATCTTCTCGCTGCCCAAGGAGTCGCTGCTCTACCACGTACAGCACAACAACGTCTCGCGCTGGCTCTGCTCGCGAGCGCTCTTCCCCATTGCCGAATTCCTGAAGCACATCACCTGGAACTCCGTGCAGGATATCGACCAGCACCGCCAGATTATCTTCGATGCCATCGTCTCCTACCGAAGGATGAAGAACCAGGGTGTTGTGGCCGTGTTCCAGCGCGAGCGCTTTGACCGCTATTCGAACTTCGCACGCATCGGCGACGGAAGCTTGGGCGGAAAGGGTCGCGGCCTTGCCTTCATCGATCATATCATCAAGCGCCACACCGACCTCAACGAATACGACAACGCTTCGGTGATGATTCCCAAGACCGTGGTGCTCTGCACAGATATCTTCGATGAGTTCATGGACAGCAACGAGCTCTACCAGGTGGCGCTGTCAGACATTCCTGATGAGGAGATCCTGCGCTATTTCCTTCGTGCCCGTCTGCCGTCGCGACTCATCGGCGACCTCATGGCTTTCCTCGATGTGGTGGAAACGCCCATCGCCATCCGTTCCAGTTCGCTGCTCGAGGACTCCCACTACCAGCCTTTCGCCGGCATCTATGCTACCTATATGATTCCGCACGCTGCCGACAAGTACGAGCGGCTTCACATGCTCTCCGACGCCATCAAGGCCGTCTACGCCAGCGTCTTCTATGCCGACAGCAAGGCCTACATGACCGCCACCTCCAACGTCATCGACCAGGAGAAGATGGGCGTCATCCTCCAGGAAGTTGTAGGACAGCAGCACGACGACCGCTTCTATCCGACCTTCTCCGGCGTCGCACGATCCGTCAACTACTACCCAATCGGCGACGAACGGGCGGAGGAAGGAACCGTGAACCTCGCCCTCGGACTGGGCAAGTATATCGTTGATGGCGGCCAGTGCCTGCGGGTCTGTCCGGCACATCCACATCAAGTGTTGCAGACCAGCGAAATGGAGATTGCCCTGAAGGAGACCCAGACCCGGTTCTACGCCCTCGACCTGGCTCATCCGCCCACGGAGTTCATGAAGGACGACGGCTTCAACCTCCTGAAGCTGCGCGTAAACGCGGCCGAGAAGGACGGCTCCCTACAATACATCGCCTCGACCTACGACCCCTACGATCAGGTCATTCGCGACGGCATCTACGAAGGCGGGCGCAAGGTCATCACCTTCTGCGGCGTCCTGCAGCACGATGTGTTCCCGTTGCCCGAAATCCTCAGCAAGATCATGGAATACGGCCAGAGCGAGATGCGGCGAGCGGTGGAAATCGAATTCGCCGCCAACCTCAACGCCGACCGCAGCGGTGAGTTCTACCTCCTGCAGATTCGTCCGATGGTCGACAACAAGCTCATGCTCGACGAAGATCTCGCAGCAATTCCCGACGAAGATTGTCTGCTTCGTTCCGACAACGCCATCGGACACGGCATCAGTAACGACGTTCAGGATATTGTATATGTGAAGACTGAAGGCTGGTCCGCAGGCAACAACCCAGAAATTGCGGAAGAGATAGAAGGAATCAACCGAGAGTTCCTCGAAAGCAACCGAAATTATGTCCTCATCGGACCCGGGCGATGGGGCAGCAGCGACCCCTGGTTGGGAATCCCCGTCAAGTGGCCACATATCTCTGCTGCACGCGTCATCGTCGAAGCCGGACTGGAGAACTACCGCGTCGACCCCAGCCAAGGTACCCACTTTTTCCAAAATCTGACAAGTTTCGGAGTCGGATACTTCACAATTAACGATTATCTGGGCGACGGAATCTACCGTCAGGAAGTGCTAAATTCGCTGCCCGCGACGAAAGAAACGAAACACGTCAGAGTAGTGCATTTTGACACGCCATTCTTGATAAAAATAGACGGTATGAAGAAAAAAGGAGTGATTTTAGCACCAAAAACGCAAGAATTTTAGCCTTTTTCGATAATTTTATTTAAGATTTCTTTGCGGAATGCGAAATTATCACTACCTTTGCACCGCATAATGAAGAAAACAATAACTTTATTTATCAATAAACTTTTTTGTGAAACAATGAAATTTGGTAAGTTTCTTCTCGCAGCAGCCCTGATGGTTTCAGGCCTGACTGCAAGCGCACAGGAGACTGAGCGCGTTGAGTTCAATCACCACTGGTTCCTCCAGCTGCAGGGCGGTGCAAACTACACCCTCGGCGAGGCTAAGTTCGACAAGCTGATCTCCCCGGCTGCTCAGGTAGCTGTTGGCTATCAGTTCACTCCCGTTTGGGCACTCCGCCTGGCCGTCAACGGTTGGGAAAGCAAGGGTGGCTTTGCTGACAACAACACCACTTACAAGTGGAAGTATGTTGCTCCCGCTCTCGATGTGAAGTTCAACCTCATCAACGCATGTGCCGGCTGGAGCCCCACTCGCGTATTCGGTCTGAACATCATCGCTGGTGTCGGCGCTAATATCGCTTGGGATAACGATGGCAACGGCCCCACTCTCGCTGGTCATGAGATGACAAAGTACTGGACTGGTACTTCCATTCTCCCCGTTGGCCGCGCTGGTCTCGACTTCGACTTCCGCCTCAGCAAGCGCGTTAGCCTCAACATCGAAGCTATGGCCAATGGTACTTTCGAGAAGTACAACAGCAAGGCAGCTAGCCATAACACAAAAGACCACAACCCCGACTGGTATTTCACCGCTCTCGCAGGTATCAAGATCAACCTCGGCAAGGTTCAGAACGTGATTCCCGTTGCTGTTCCCGTTGTTGTTGAAGAGCCCGCTCCCGCTCCCGCACCCGCTCCCAAGCCCGTTGTTCGTGAGCAGCCGAAGCCCCAGCCCGTTGTTAAGAAGGCTCCTGAGATGCAGACCGAAATCTTCTACGCTATCCGTCAGACCACTATCACTGACAGCGAGAAGGGTAAGGTTGACAACCTCATCAACTTCCTGAAGGCTAACCCCGAGACAAAGGTAACTGTCACTGGTTATGCTGATGCTGGCACCGGTAACCCCCGTGTTAACATGAAGTACTCACAGCAGCGCGCTGAGAACGTCGCTAAGGCTCTCACCGAGGCTGGTATCGACGCTGCACGCATCACCGTTGACGCTAAGGGTGACACTGTTCAGCCCTACAGCGAGAACGACAAGAACCGCGTGACCATCGCTATTGCTAAGTAATTTCGACTAACGAATTACAAATTTAGCGCCTCTTCCACTACGGAAGGGGCGCTTCTTTTTTTCATACTTCTGGTCCTTCTATCCTTGCACTTAGAGTACACCAAAGTTATCCAGCACTCTTGGCCCCTCCCATTGTCCTGCTGTCACAAGTACTTCTATACCCAAGCAATCCTACTTTTCATAATACTTCCGAACCTTTATAATCCTACCATCACAAGTACTTCTAATTCTAAGTCTCAAGCCTGGTTCACCCGGATTTCACCCAGTCCGTTCCTGTCGTCCTAATTCCCTCAGATAATCCAGGCTCTCCATGTACTATTTGTGCTTCCCCCTATCCCACTACAAACAAGAAGAGGCGACCCGAAGGCCGCCTCTTCTCTGCATATCTATTGACTGATGTCTTATACTAGACCTTGAGCCATCATAGCCTTAGCTACCTTCATGAAGCCTGCAACGTTAGCGCCCTTCACGTAGTTCACATAGCCGTCGGGCTCTGTACCGTACTTCACGCAATTCTCGTGGATGTTCTCCATGATCCAGAGCAGCTTGGCATCGACCTCCTCAGAGGACCAGCTCAGGCGCTCAGAGTTCTGAGACATTTCGAGACCGCTGACGCTGACACCACCGGCATTACTTGCCTTACCCGGTGAATAGAGGATCTTAGCGTCCTGGAACACACGGATAGCTTCGGGAGTGGAGGGCATATTTGCACCTTCTGCAACAGCGATGACGCCATTAGCAACGAGAGCCTTTGCAGCTTCTTCGTTCAGTTCATTCTGGGTAGCGCAGGGGCAAGCGATGTCTGCCTTTTCGAACCAAGGCTTAGCACCATCACCTACGTACTTGGCTGTGGGATATTCTTCCACATATTCACGGATACGTCCGCGGTAGACGTTCTTCAGCTCCATGATATAATCGAGCTTTGCACGGTCGATGCCATCGGGATCATAGATGTAACCATCGGAGTCAGACATTGTCATGACCTTACCGCCCAGCTGAAGGATCTTCTCTGCGCAGTACTGAGCAACATTACCGGCACCAGAAATCAGCACCTTCTTACCTTCGATGCTCTCACCCTTGGTGCGGAGCATGGCACGGAGGAAGTAAACATTACCATAGCCAGTAGCCTCGGGACGAATCAGCGAGCCGCCGAACTCCAGGCCCTTACCTGTCAGCACACCGCTGAATTCGCGGGTCAGCTTCTTATACATACCGAACATGTAACCTACTTCGCGGCCACCAACACCGATATCACCGGCGGGAACGTCCACATCAGGACCGATATGACGAGTCAGTTCAAGCATGAAAGCCTGGCAGAAACGCATCACTTCAGCGTTCGACTTGCCACGAGGGCTGAAGTCAGAACCACCCTTACCGCCACCCATGGGCAGTGTGGTCAGAGAGTTCTTGAAGGTCTGCTCGAAAGCAAGGAACTTCAGGATACCGAGGTTCACACTCTTGTGGAAACGGATACCGCCTTTGTACGGGCCAATGGCGTTGTTGTGTTGAACACGATAGCCCATGTTTGTCTGCACCTTACCCTGATCGTCTGTCCAGGTAACGCGGAACTGATAAATTCTGTCGGGGATACAGAGGCGTTCGATGAGATTTGCAGCCTCGAACTCGGGGTGTTTGTTGTACTCTTCTTCAATAGTGCCGAGCACTTCTTCTACGGCCTGATGATACTCAGGCTCTCCGGGGAAGCGACGCTTAAGGTCTTCCAATACTTTTTTTGCGTCCATGAGATTGTTGTTTGTTGGTTATAAAAATAGAGAATAATTATTCAATTTCGACTGCAAAGAAGCAGAGAGTCCTGCTTTCAGGGGACAAAGGTATGCAAAATAATCGAAATTATTTAATTCTCTAAGCAAAAAGTTTATGAAAAGTAGAATAAACTTGCTTTTTGTCAATTAATGAGACTTTTTTTCTCCTTTTCTTTGCCACATGCCGTTTTATCCGTAACTTTGCAGCCCAAAGAGACCACCCAAGCCCCGATAGCTTTTGATAGAAACGACATGAAACATACACCTTATTATATATATGCGCGCGCGAGGAGAATATTCCTGTTAGCCTCCATGTTTTTGATTGCATCTGCACTTCATGTAGCAGCTCAGGATTTCGAGCTCTTTACTCAAGCACAGATGTCGCCGAAGCGGGAAATGCGAGCAGTATGGCTGACAGTCCTCAACGGACTGGACTGGCCCCGTACTCGTGCTACCAACGAAGCCACCCGTCAGCAGCAACAGCGCGAGCTCTGCCAGATCCTGGACCAGCTCAAGGCCATAAATATCAACACCGTCCTTCTCCAGACTCGCGTGCGCGGGAGTGTCATCTATCCTTCTGCCATCGAACCGTGGGACTGGGCACTTACTGGAACCTACGGACGCGATCCAGGCTATGACCCACTGGCTTTCGCTATTGAAGAGGCGCATCGTCGAGGGATGGAATTGCATGCATGGATTGTCACCATACCCTGCTTCAAGGTCGCTGTGGCCAGACAGATGGGAGCGAAGAGTGTTCTTAAGACTCATCCGGAACTCTGTCGCAAGCACTCAGACACCTACTACCTCGATCCCGGAATCCCAGGCACTGCGGATTACCTGCAGCGCATCTGTCACGAAATTGTAAGTCGCTATGACGTTGACGGCATACATTTCGATTACATCCGCTATCCCGAGGGTGCAGCCACCTTCAATGATGCAGCCACTTTTAAGAAATACGCCCCCAAGGGTGCCAACAAATCTGCTTGGCGGCGAGGCAATATCACACGCATCGTCCGAGCCATCTACGAAGATACCAAGAAACTGAAGCCTTGGGTGTGCGTAAGCAGTTCACCCGTAGGAAAGTACGCCGATGTCTCCCGTTTCTCGTCTCGTGGCTGGAACGCTCGGGATGCCGTTTTCCAGGATGCCGAGGGGTGGCTCCGCGATGGAATTCATGACATGCTGTTCCCCATGATGTATTTTGACGGGAACCACTTCTACCCTTTTGCCGCCGACTGGCAGGAACAAAGTGCCGGACGAATCGTAGCCCCCGGACTCGGCATCTATTTCCTGCATCCCAACGAGAAGAACTGGCCGCTCAGCACCATCAAGCGTCAGCTTCATTACCTCCGCAGCGAGGGCCTATCCGGTCAAGCCTACTTCCGAAGCAAGTTCTTAACAGATAATACGAAAGGTATCTATGACTATCTGCGCGATGACTTCTATGCCTTCCCTGCCCTGCCACCTGCATGCTCATGGTCAGGCAACGTCCCGCCCACAGCTCCACAAAACCTCCGCCTGAAGGAAACGGCAGCCGGACATTCAGAACTGATTTGGGACGCTGCCGGGAATAATGGGGAATCAGAAAAACTCCGCTATAACGTCTACGTCTCCAACGAGTGGCCTGTCGACATCTCGCGCGCCGAGAATCTCGCAGCCACCTTGTTGCCTGAGCCCCATTTTGCCTTTGATCCTGTCTACGCTGCCCTCTCCCACCTTTACCTCGCAGTAACCACGATTGATCGCTACGGCAATGAGAGCGCTGCCACCCAGCTCTTCTCGGAACCTTCCTCGTCCATTCGTCCATTCAGGCTTCCACTCGATAGTCGCGGTCGTGTCGTGGACCTGATCTCCAGTCCTGCATCCCATACTTTTTCTACCATTTCAGCCGAAAAGGTGAGAAAATGACACAGAAAAATGTAAAAAGTGTGAGAAAAAGTTGGCAATTCCAAGAAAAGTGTGTACTTTTGCAGCGCAAAACAAAAGAAAGCATCCTATGCAGTATCTGAATTCCTATTATTGGTTCTACTTTTACTTTACCCAGAAAGGGTGAAGCGGTAGGCCGCGTGTCAATAGGAAATTGAAAAATGGATAATTGAAACACAAAATGATAAAAGGTCCCGCTTCCCTAACAGGAGTGGGATTTTTATTTATTGAAAGGTGAAAGAATGAATCATTAGATATGAAACGCATTGCAATCCAAGGTATAGAGGGCAGTTTCCACGATATCGCTGCCCATCAGTTCTTCGATGACGAAGAAATACAGCTCGACTGTTGTTCAACGTTTGAGCAGGTGTTCAACGAACTGAAGCATGACCCCACCGTCATCGGAATGGCGGCCATCGAGAACACCATTGCAGGCTCACTGCTGCACAACTACGAGCTGCTGCGCGACAGCGGTGCCACCATCGTGGGTGAACACAAGTTGCGCATCAAGCATTCATTCCTCTGCCTGCCAGAAGACGATTGGGCCGACATCACAGAAGTACACTCCCACCCTGTGGCTCTGATGCAGTGCCGCGAATTCCTCGGCCAGCATGAGAATCTGAAAGTCGTGGAAGCCAGCGACACCGCCGGTGCTGCCCGCACCATTGCACAAGGACAGATGCACGGTCACGCTGCCATTGGTTCTGCCGCTCTGGCTCCAATGTACGGCCTGAAGGTGCTGGAAGAAGGTATTGAGACCAACAAACACAACTTCACCCGCTTCCTGGTATTCTCGTCGCCCTCACGCGCAAACCTATTAAGGAATATTCTCCAAACGGACAAGGCCAGCATCGTCTTCGCCCTGCCCCATGAAGAAGGCTCACTCTCCCACGTACTATCCGTACTCTCGTTCTACAAGCTGAACCTGACAAAGATACAGTCTCTGCCCATTATCGGGCGAGAATGGGAATACCTTTTCTACGTGGATATCCAGTTCAGCGACTACACCCGCTACTCACAAGGAATCGACGCAATCCGTCCTTTAACATCAGATCTTAAAATTCTCGGAGAATACAAACATGGAAAAGAAAGTATTTAAGCCCGCCGACCGCCTGGCAAACGTACAGGAATACTATTTCAGCCGCAAACTGAAAGAAGTTGCAAAGTTGAACGCCGAAGGCAAGAACATTATCTCCCTGGCCATCGGCAGTCCCGATATGCCACCCTCAGAACATACCATTGACGTGCTCTGCCAGGAGGCTCGCAAGGCTAACAGCCACGGCTACCAGCCCACTATTGGCATCCCCGAACTGCGTCAGGCCATGGCAGCCTTCTACAAACGGTGGTACGACGTGGAGCTTGATCCCGCCTCGGAGGTTCAGCCGCTCATTGGAAGCAAGGAGGGCATCCTACATGCAACACTGGCTTTCGTCAACCCGGGCGACACCGTCCTCGTACCCAACCCAGGTTATCCCACCTATACCTCACTTTCCAAACTCCTGGGGGCTAACGTTGTGAGCTACGACCTCACCGAGGCCAACGGCTGGCAACCAGACTTCGACCAGTTGGAAAGCATGGATCTCAGCCGCGTGAAACTCATGTGGACGAACTATCCCCACATGCCGACAGGAGCCCGCGCCCGTCGTGAGACCTACGAACGCTTGGTGGCCTTTGCTCAGAAGCATGGCATTATCATCGTCAACGACAATCCGTACAGCTTTATATTAAATGAGGGGCAACACCTCTCTATCCTCCAAATCCCTGGCGCCAAGGACTGCTGCATCGAGTTCAATTCTCTGTCCAAGAGTCATAATATGCCTGGCTGGCGAGTAGCTATGCTGGTCACGAATGCCCAGTTTGTACAATGGATCCTGAAGGTAAAGACAAATGTCGAGAATGGCACCTTCCGCGCTATACAGCTTGCCGCTGCCGACGCACTCTCGAACACCAGCGATGAGTGGCACCGCGAGGCCAATGTCCGTACCTATGCCTCCCGTCGCGCTATCGCCGAACAGATAATGACTGCCCTCAACTGCACCTTCGACCCCGACCAGACCGGCATGTTCCTGTGGGGCCGTATCCCCGACAGCTACACCCATGTCGAAGAGCTGACAGAGCTCGTGCTTCACAAGGCCCGCGTCTTCATCACTCCCGGCTTCATCTTCGGCTCCAATGGCGAACGCTATATCCGCATATCCCTTTGCGCCAAGGACGAACAGATGCAGGAGGCGCTGGCACGAATCAAAGCTACAATATAATAATTATAAAATACAATAAATAATGGAACTCGATTTATCTTTATCCCCCCTTGCCCTCCCGGGCGTCGAACAGAAGCGACCTCTGGTCATTGCCGGGCCGTGTTCCGCAGAGACCGAAGAACAAGTGATGGACACCGCCACTCAGTTGGCAAACAACGGCATACGGATTTTCCGTGCCGGTGTCTGGAAACCGCGCACAAAGCCCGGTGGTTTCGAAGGTAAAGGTCTGGAAGCACTGCCCTGGATGCAGCGGGTGAAGGCCGAAACAGGTATGCTCACCGCCACGGAAGTCGCCACCCCTGAACACGTCGAAGCCGCCCTCAAGGCCGGTATCGATATTCTCTGGATTGGTGCCCGCACCAGTGCCAACCCCTTCAGTGTGCAGGCTATCGCCGATGCACTGAAAGGCGTGGACGTTCCCGTCTTTGTCAAGAACCCCGTAAATCCAGACATTGAACTGTGGACGGGCGCACTGCTGCGCATCAACTCAGCAGGCATCACCCGTCTGGGTGCCATCCACCGCGGATTCTCCAGTGTGGACCAGAAGCTCTACCGCAACCCGCCGATGTGGCACATTCCCATCGAGCTGAAACGCCGCTTCCCGGCCTTGCCCGTCCTCTGCGACCCCAGCCACATGGGAGGCCGTCGTGACCTCATCGCACCCGTCTCGCAACAGGCCATGGACCTCGGTCTCGAAGGTCTGATGATTGAGGCCCATTGCAATCCCGACTGCGCCTGGTCCGATGCCAAGCAGCAGGTCCTGCCCGAGGTCCTCGACTTCATCCTCGACCGACTCGTCATCCGCGAGAGTGTGGAAGCCACGGAGAGCATCAGCCAGCTGCGTAAGCAAATTGATGAACTCGACAATCACCTCATGGACGTACTCACCAAGCGAATGCGCATCAGCCGCGAGATTGCAGAGTACAAGAAGCTCCACAACATGACCGTCGTACAGACCACCCGCTACAGCGAAATCCTCGACAAGCGCGGTGCACAAGGTGCCCTCTGCGGCATGAACCCTGACTTCGTCCGCAAGGTTTATGAGGCCATTCACAGCGAGAGTGTGCGACAACAAATTGAAATCATGAATAAATAAGATATTATGCGTATCCTTATCCTCGGCGCCGGTAAGATGGGTTCCTTCTTCACCGACCTCCTCAGCTTCGACCACGAAGTAGCGGTATATGACATCGATCCCAAGCGCCTGCGTTTCCTCTACAACACCCAGCGCTTCACCTCCATGGACGAGGTGGATGCTTTCAACCCCGAGTTAGTCATCAACGCCGTATCGCTGAAGTACACCCTGAAGGTCTTCGACGAACTTATGCCACATATCGGTCCCGACTGCATCCTCAGCGACATCAGCAGCGTGAAGACCGGATTCCGCGAGTACTACGAGCAGACCGGCCACCGCTACGTCAGCTCGCATCCCATGTTCGGTCCCACCTTCGCCAACCTCGGTGACCTCTCGCGCGAGAACGCCATCCTCATCAGCGAGGGCGACTACCTCGGACGCATCTTCTTCCGCGACCTCTATTCGCGCCTGGGACTGAACCTCAAGGAGATATCCTTCGCCGAACACGATGAGACAATGTCCTACTCCCTCTCCATCCCCTTCGTCAGCACCTTCGTCTTCTCGGCCGTCATGAAGCACCAGGACACTCCGGGAACCACCTTCAAGCGCCACATGAAGATTGCACGAGGAGTACTCTCGGAGGACGACACGCTCCTGCGCGAAATTCTCTTCAACCCACACACCAAGCCAAAAGTAGAAAGTATCCGCACAGAGCTAAAACAGCTCATACAGATCATCGACGACCGCGACGAAGAGGCCATGACCGCATACCTCACACGCATTCGACGCAACATTCGCGATTAACAAAAAAGACATATTGATAGAACGCCCACCTCGACAAGTCGTACAACCCACATCGACTATACGAGGTGGGCTTTATGACTGGACATAAGGAACGAGATGACTGGACATAAGGAACGAGATGACCAGACGAATGACCAGTAACGATTAGGAGGGGAAGAGTTGAGTAAGGAACTCGGAGCGGGTGACGGGATCGTTGAACGCTCCGATGTGATGCATGGTGGTGGTGTTTGCCTCTTGCTTGGCGACGCCACGCATCTGCATACAGAGGTGACGTGCTTCGACGACGACCATGACGCCGAGGGGATTCAGGGCATCCTGAATGCTATGGGCAATCTGCTCGGTCATGCGTTCCTGCACTTGCAGGCGGTGGCTGAAGGTATCCACGATGCGCGCGAGTTTAGAAAGCCCTGTTATTTCGCCATTGGGGATATAGGCGATGTGTACCTTACCAAAGAACGGAAGAAGGTGGTGCTCACAGAGGGAATAGAATTCAATGTCGCGCACGACGACCATATTATGGTAGCTCTCCTTGAAGAGTGCCGAACGGAGAATGGCGATGGGATCCTCGTCATAGCCTCGGGTGAGTTCCATCCACGCCCGAGCCACGCGCCGCGGAGTCTTCAGCAGTCCCTCGCGGCTGGGATCTTCGCCTAATAGCGACAGTATCTCGGCATAATGGCCTTCGAGTTGCTGCTGTCGCTGCTCGCGCGCGTCTGCTGACTGTATTTCTTTCATGACCTGGAAATTAAAAAAGCCTGATTAGTAAACGACAATAATCTGGCTTTTGACAATAGCAGCCTCGCGGAACTTCTGGGTTTCGCGCATGCGCTGCAACATTTCTGCCGCCTCCTCACGTGTCTTGAAGTCACCGACGCGACAGGTCCAGCGGGGAGAGATAAAGCTGGTATAGACATTCGCATCGCTGAAGGTGGAACGCACAAGGTCGGCCATGCGATATGCCTCGGACTTGGACTGGCGGTTATTGCCTCCTGCGTAAACTTGAATGCGATAACCCGTGGCACGCATACGACGGCCGAACACCGATGGTCCTATCTGAGCAGGATTCGCGCCGGGAGACAGCGAGTCAGTAACGTGGCTGTGGGTAGGTGTACCTTCTTGCTGACGTGATGCCGGGACTGCGGGCGCCGGAGAATGAGACGACGTCCCGTTGACGAGAGCCTCGATCTCTGCATCCTGATGCAGAATCACCACTCCCTCACCCGCTTTGCTGCGGGTGAGGTATTGGGTGAAATTCTGCTGCGCTGCCACCGGCAGGGCAGTAATGAAGAATAAAAAGAGGAAGACTCTCAATTTCCTATGCTTTAAGTATTACTTCCAAGCATCGATGATACCCTTGAAGTCAGCGCACTTGAGGGCTGCACCACCGATAAGGCCACCGTCAACATCGGGCTTGGAGAAGATCTCCTTAGCGTTGCTGGGCTTGCAGCTGCCGCCGTAGAGGATGCTGATGTTCTCTGCAGCAGCCTCGCCGAAACGACCAGCGATGACGCCACGGATGAAGGCGTGCATATCCTCAGCCTGCTCAGCAGTAGCGGTCTTGCCAGTGCCGATAGCCCACACGGGCTCGTAAGCGAGGATGATGTTAGCGAGCTGCTCTTCGGTGAGGTCAAAGAGGCTGTCGGCGAGCTGACCACCGACGACTTCGTTCTGCTTGCCAGCTTCACGCTCCTCGAGGACTTCGCCAATGCAGAAGATGACCTTCAGGCCGTTGGCCAGGGCGAGGTTCACCTTCTCCTTCAGGATCTCGGCGGTCTCGCCATAGTAGGCGCGACGCTCGCTGTGGCCGAGGATAACGTACTGAGCGCCGGTGCTCTTGACCTGAGCTGCGCTTACTTCACCGGTATATGCACCTTTTTCCTTGTCGGCACAGTTCTCAGCGCCGAGACCGATAACGGTTCCCTCGATGGCGTCGGCCACCTTGGCGAGGTGGATGAAGGGAGTGCAGATGACGACGTCGCAGTTGGGCTTGTCGGCTGCGAGTGCTTCCTTGAGTTCATTGGCCAGCTGGAGGCCTTCCTGCAGGTTCAGGTTCATCTTCCAGTTGCCTGCTACGATTTTCTTTCTCATTGTAATCTATTTTATGGGTTTGATTGATAGAACTTGTAAGTGCTCGTGAGGCCTATGGCCTCTTTGCGGGTGCAAAGTTACGACAAAGTGAGCGCAGAGCCAAACTTTTCCGCATTTTTTTATTCGTTTTTAGCTGTCTGGTGCTTTCTTCGCCACCATTTAAGGCTGAAAACGAAGCGATCGATAAAAGTAAGTGCCAAAAGTGGCAGCAAATACCACAGCAGCAGACGGAGGAGACTGCCCCTGTAGCTATCGAGTTCCGGATGAGCCAACGACAGGTTGTAGAGGGGTTCTTCCTGCAGTTCCTCTGTGGGGATTGCATGGGAGGGCCACTTGGCAACGATGGTTCCGTTGTGCAGCAGGAGGAGCGCCGGATTGGAGCGGGCTATGGTCTTCAGCTCCAGCTCATCCATGAAGGCAAAGGGATAGTCGGCGCCTGTGAGGTCCTGCCAGCGATGAATGGCCTCGTCATCCGAGGCGGTGAGGGCGAGGAAGCGATAGCCCTGACGGCGGGCATATTCATTAGCATCGTTAATGAGGTCCATATCGCCATCGTCCGCCAGTTCCAGATGGGGAGAGATAAGGAGGAAAGTATAGGATGTGTCGGCAAGAACGGCCTGCGCATCGACCTCCGGTTCCTCCTCCACGAAGAAGTTGAAGTCCAGAATCTCTGGGGTGGCATTGGGATCGTCGGGCCACTCCATCGCCGTCGGAATATGCTGACCAATTTGGTAGGGACGGAAATCGATGATGGGCTCATTGTAGAGGCACAACCCCGCGACGAAGAGCCCGTAGAAGAGGCTGTAGAGTGAGATGAGCCATTGCGCACTCTCGCTGATGAAGCGCGTCATTTGTCGTCCCTTCCACCAGATAATGAACGTCATCACGAGCAGGACTACGTTTTTCCAGAACGTCTGCCAGTTGGTCAGGTGTATGGCATCGCCGAAGCAGCCGCAGTCCGCCACGCCGTTGGTCAGCGCCAGCCACATAGTCAGCGGGGTGTAGAGCAGCATAAAGCCGAAGGCCGTCCACGACGACAGACGTCGGCGGATGCCGAAGAACAGATAAATGCCCAGTAGGAATTCCAGCAGCGGCAGCGCCACCGCCAGCAGCAGGGGCCACACGGCTTCGGGCGAACAGACGATGCCGAAGGCCGCGAGGTAGTCCTCAATCTTATACTGCATTCCCACGGGATCCACCAGCTTCACGACCCCTGAGAAAACAAAAGTGATGGACACGAGCAGGCGGCACGTGTTCACCACTGTCCAAAGTAGGTTGTGTTTCGTCTTACTAGTCATACTAGCGAGCACTACTAGTTCCTAGAAGGTGAGCTTGATGAGTCCGAATACGGCGTAGTTCATCATGTCCATATAGTTGGCGTCAATGCCCTCGCTGACCCACACCGCACCGTCGAGTTCCTCGATCTGCTTCGTGCGGAAGATTTTCTGAAGGATAAGGTCCGTGTAGCTGCTGACGCGCATTCCCCGCCACGCTTCGTCGTAATCATGGTTCTTTCGGAGCATGAGTTGCAGAGACTTCTCGGCCAGACGTTCGTACTCGGCCATCGCCTGTTCCACACTCATGTCATCGGGCTTCTCGGCGAAACCGTGTTCCAGTTGGATAAGTCCGATAATAGCGTAGTTGACGATGCCTATGAACTCGGGCCTGATACCCTCGTCCACCCGCGACTCGCCCTTCAGTTCGAGGGAACGGATGCGGTTGGCTTTGATATACAGCTGGTCGGTCAATGAGGGGATACGAAGGATTCGCCAGGCGGCTCCATAATCATGGAGTTTCTTGGCAAAAACCTCGCGGCACTCTGCCAGTACCGACCTGAATTGCTCTTCGGTGGTCATCTGATTTCAGTTGACAATTGACAATTAACAATTGACAATTAACGGTTAAGAGTATTTGAGGATCTGGCCTACGCGCAACTTCGTGCGGGTAGAGATACCATTGGCGCGGCAAAGCCTAGCCACGGTAGTATGATGCTTCTTGGCAATACTTGAGAGCGTCTCGCCCTTGCGCACCTTATGAATGCGGGTATTGCGAGCAGCACGCTGAGCGCGCTGGGCCTGGGCCGTCTCGGTGGAAGCATAGGTCACGTCCTCTTCTTCTTCAACAGCTGCCTCGGCTACATCCGTACCCTCAACCGTCTGCGAGGAAGGATCGTGCTTGCCGATAAGCGTGCCGCGACCACGACCGCGGAAGACATAGAAGTCACCCGTCACGTCCTGATTGGCAAAGTCAAAGAGCTTAGAAGGATCTATGTATTCACCCAGCAGGCGCGTCTCGAAGTGGAGGTGCACACCCGTGGAACGACCCGTACGACCAGCCAAACCGATAGCATCGCCAGCCTTCACCACATCACCGGCCTTCACCAGGTTGCGGCTGTGATGACCATAGACGGTCTCCAGTCCGTTGGCATGACGAATGACAACAACATTGCCGTAGCCGCCACGCTGGAATTCTACGATACGCACCTTGCCATCAAATGCGGCACGGATGGTGTCACCATAGTTAGCATTGATATCAATACCCTTATGTTGACGACGGAAGCGACGGCGATAGCCATAGTTGGAGGTGACGATGCGATTGGTCGTCGGCATGCAGAAATGGCGCAAGTCAATCTTCAACTCTTGCGGCAACTCCACATTTCCATAGGCATTGATGAACCGGTCTTCCCAGTCAGGATACAGCTCAGCAGCGGGGTCCTCGATGTTTTCCTGTTCGAAGAGGCGCTGGATGGCCACGCTGTCCACGGCACGCATCTTCTTGTCCACAGGAGCCTGACGGGCTATCAGGTCCTGACCTGCAACAGGCAGGGCCAAGGCGGACAGAAGCAGCGCAGCACTGGTTTTCTTGATGATGTTTATGATCATTGGTTCAAAAAATAAGGTTTAGAAACAAAATATTAAGCCTCATCCACTCCATAAAGGAAGTCGAGGACGCCACTCTTGTAATCAAAGATTTCCTCCGGACGGAAGAAACGCTTGAGTTCGATAGCGGCATTTTCTACGGAATCAGAGGCGTGAACGATATTCTGCTGGTTGCTCATGGCATAATCGCCACGAATTGTACCAGGATCTGCACGACGACCGTTGGTGAAGCCCGTCATTGCACGAACGACACCTACAGCTTCCAGTCCGGACAGGGCAAGAGCCACAACCGGGGAGGTCATCATAGAAGCTGCCAAAGTCGGGAAGAAGGGACGGTCTACCAGATGAGCATAATGCTCACGAAGAATGGCTTCGTCAAGTTGCATCATTTTCATACCGGCAATGCGCAAGCCGCGGCGCTCAAAACGGTGTACAATTTCACCTATCAACTGGCGTTGAACACAGCTGGGTTTGAGCAGTACGAGGGTTGTTTCCATTATATAATATATAAAGGTGTTTTTTATTGAGTTTGGGAACTACTCCACATTTTCGGTGCAAAAGTAGATAAAAAAATTGAGACTACCGAATATCTTAACTCTTTTTATTACTTAAATAGGCAATTTTTCCGCATTTTATGACCTTTTTCACCTATATCCACCGAAAATCGTCTGCTTTTGGTGTTTAAAATACATTTTTTGACCTGCCTTGATGGTTTTTCCCGTTATTTTACTTACCTTTGTCCTCAGAAAACGACAAAAGCGTATCTTTTTATGGAATACAGAGTACTTGGAAAGACTGGTTTGAAAGTCTCGGCTCTGAGCTTCGGAGCCTCATCATTGGGCGGTGTATTCCACACCATCGACGAAGGTCGGGCTGTGGAAACCGTCTTTGTGGCCCTCGACGGGGGCATGAACCTCATCGACGTATCGCCCTACTACGGCCACTACAAGGCAGAGACCGTACTGGGACGGGCCCTGCGACAGATTCCGCGCGACCGCTACATCCTCTCCACGAAGGTGGGACGCTACGGCAAGGATGGAGTGAACACCTGGGACTACAGCGGCAAGCGGGCACAGGAAAGCGTCTATGAGAGCATGGATCGCCTCGGCGTCGAGCACATCGACCTGATTCACGTCCACGATATCGAGTTTCAGGCCTCGCTACCCGGAGGATTACAACTCGTTGTCGATGAGACGCTGCCCGCCCTCATCGAGCTGAAGGAGAAAGGGCTCGTCAGCCACGTCGGCATCACCGACCTGCAACTCGCCAATCTCCGGTGGGTCATCGACCACAGCAAGGAAGGTACCGTGGAAACGGTGCTGAACTTCTGCCACTACTGCCTCTGCGACGATGCACTGGCCGACAACCTCGACTACTTCGAGAGCCACGGCATCGGACTCATCAACGCCTCGCCGCTGTCGATGGGTCTGCTCTCCGAACGTGGCGTACCCGGCTGGCACCCAGCACCGAAGCCGCTGGTCGAGGCTTGTCAGCGCGCCGCCCAGCACTGCAAGGCAAAAGGCTATCCCATCGAGAAACTGGCCATGCAGTTCTCCGTCAGCAATCCGCGCGTCCCCTCCACCCTCTTCTCCTCTGCCAACCCCGACAACGTCCGTCGCAACCTCCAGTTCATCGAGGAACCTATCGACTGGCAGCTGGTGAAGGAAGTCCAGGAAATTATTGGTGACCAGAAGAGAGTCACGTGGGCGAATAGTTAAAGACCCACCCCCGCCCTCCCTGTGAGGGAGGGAGCGGTTACCTTGGCAACTAGAAACTACAGAACTTTTTAAATAATATGGAAACCTCCAGTCAAATACATTCTACTCCCCTCCCTAACGAAGTGTCCAGGGAGGGGCTGGGGGGTGGGTCTGTTATCGACGCTCATTCTCATCTTTGGCTGCACCAAAACACGGTGGTGGATGGTTTTTCCATCCACTCCCTCCAGCCGAACGGCAGCCGCTCGCTCTTCTTCGGCGAGGAACGTCAGATGCTGCCTCCCTTCATGATAGACGGAAAGAACACCGCCGAAGTGTTCCTCAGCAATATGGACTACGCTCAGGTAGGCGCCGCCGTCGTCGTGCAGGAAGTCATTGACGGCAACCAGAATGCCTACCTGGAACAGGTGCAGAAGCAGTACCCCAACCGTTTCTTCTGCATGGGAATGGCTTGGAATCTCGAAGAGGCTCAGGCCGTAGCCGAAGCGGGTCTGAAGGGCATCGCCTTCCCAGGTCACCGCTTCCACGACTCCCTACTGACACTCATGCCTGTCTTCAAGATGATGGAGCAGCGCGGCATGATCGTCTCCATGTGCCTGGCCGACGGCGACAAGCAAGTGGGCGAGTTGCGCGAAGTCATTGCCGAATGTCCGCGCCTGAAGATTGCCATCGGGCACCTCGGTATGGCCGACCAGCCGCAGAGTCCCCCATGGGAGAACGAGAGCTGGCGACAGCAGATCCTCCTGGCGCGCAATGCGAACGTCATGGTGGAGAGTGGAGGCATCACCTGGCTCTACAACCCCGAGTTCTACCCCTACCCTTCCGCCGTCCGCGCCATCCGCGAAGCCGCCGACCTCGTGGGCTGGGATAAGCTGATGTGGGGCTCCGACTACCCCCGCACCATCACCGCCATCACCTACCGCATGTCCTACGACTTCATCACCAAGTCCACAGAACTCACCGCCGCTCAGAAGTCCGCCTTCCTCGGCAAGAACGCCCACCGCTTCTATGGTTTCGGAGAGTTACCTGAATTACCTTACATAAAGAATATGAGTGAGTAGACTCCCCCGCCCTCCCTTAGGGAGGGATCGGTTACCTAACAAGAACTTATACATTATAACTATCCAAATAGAACATGAATACAACCAATCCTTTACAAACCGCTCCCTCCCGGAAAGGGAGGGCGGGGGGAGAGTCTTTCCCCAAAATCGGGATTCGTCCCACCATCGACGGTCGCCAGGGTGGCGTCCGCGAAAGCCTTGAAGAGAAGACAATGGCGCTGGCCAAGGCCGTTGCCGAGTTGATAACCAACAACCTCCGCAATGGCGACGGCTCGCCTGTGGAGTGTGTCATTGCCGACGGCACCATCGGCCGTGTGGCCGAGAGCGCCGCCTGTGCCGAGAAGTTCGAGCGCGAAGGCGTGGGCTCCACAATCACCGTCACCTCCTGCTGGTGCTACGGTAGCGAGACGATGGACATGAACCCGCACTACCCGAAAGCCGTGTGGGGTTTCAATGGCACTGAACGTCCCGGCGCCGTCTATCTGGCTGCCGTATTGGCCGCTCACGCCCAAAAGGGCCTGCCCGCCTTTGGCATCTATGGCCATGATGTTCAGGATATTGCCGACAACTCCATCCCCGCCGACGTGGCAGAGAAGATTCTGCGTTTTGCCCGTGCCGCACAGGCTGTCGCCACGATGAAGGGCAAGAGCTACCTTTCCTTAGGCAACACCTGCATGGGCATCGCCGGGTCCATCGTCAACGCCGACTTCCTGCAGAACTACTTAGGTATGCGCACAGAATACGTATCGCTCGTCGAGATCCTGCGCCGCGTCGATTTCAACATCTTCGACCCCGAAGAATTCCAGAAGGCCATGCAGTGGGTAGAGAAATACTGCAAGCCGCAGGAAGGCCACGACTACAACGAGGACCGTCCGCTATTCCCCGGCACGCCCATGACCACCTTCAACGGTAAGGGCAAGGGCAAGAACCGCGCCGAGAAGGATGCCGACTGGGAGTTCACCGTAAAGACCATGATGATCATCCGCGACCTCATGGAGGGTAACCCGCGTCTGCTCGAAATGGGCTACAAGGAAGAGGCACTGGGACACAATGCCATTGCGGGCGGAGTACAGGGACAGCGTCAGTGGACCGACTACAAGCCGAACTTCGACTTCCCCGAGTCGCTGATGTGTACCTCGTTCGACTGGAACGGCAAGCGCGAGGCTAAGATTCTCGCTACCGAAAACGACTTCCTCAACGGCATGACGATGCTCTTTGGTCACCTGTTGACGAACCGCGGTGTGATGTTCTCCGACATCCGCACCTACTGGAGCCCAGAGGCTGTCAAGCGCGTCACAGGTACGGTGCTGAGCGGTTTGGCTGCTAATGGCTTCATCCACCTTATCAACAGCGGTGCCACCACTCTCGATGCCACCGGCGCCGCCACAGATGCCGACGGCAAACCGACCATGAAACCTCACTGGGAACTGACCGACGCAGACGTGGAGGCCTGCCTCAAAGCTACCAATTGGATGCCTGCTGACCGCGATTACTTCCGCGGAGGAGGCTACAGCTCACACTTCGTCACCAAGGGAGGTATGCCCATGACTATGATGCGCCTGAACATGGTGCAGGGCCTTGGCCCCGTACTGCAGCTCGCCGAAGGCTGGACCGTGGAACTCGATCCGAAAACCCACGACATCCTCGACAAGCGCACCGACCCCACCTGGCCCACAACGTGGTTCGTGCCGCGACTCGACCCGTCGAAGGACTGCTTCAAGGATGTATATTCAGTTATGAACTGCTGGGGTGCCAACCACGGTGCCATCGCCTACGGCCATATCGGTGCCGATATCATCACCCTCTGCAGCATCCTCCGCATCCCCGTCTGCATGCACAACGTCGCCGATGCCAACATCTTCCGTCCCGCCGCCTGGAATGCTTTCGGAATGGACAAGGAGGGTGCCGACTACCGCGCCTGCCAAAACTTCGGGCCGATGTATTGACGACTCTCCCCCCGCCCTCCCTGTTAGGGAGGGAGCGGTCACCTTCTTAAATAGAGAATAATGGATTATCGATCAGCTTCACCTGACAGATATGCGCTCTTGAAAGACTTTGCAAGAGAGAATCGCCGTAATATGACACTTGCAGAATCCGTTCTATGGGAAGAACTGCGCACCTTGGACGTTGGAACCCGATTCAACAGGCAATATATTATTGGTGATTACATCGTCGATTTCGTCTCACAGCGTGAAGGCCTTGTCATCGAAGTGGATGGAGGTTATCATGCAGAGCGTCAACAACAAGAAGATGACGCTGTTCGAGAACAAGCTTTAGAACGGATGGGCTTTCACATCATGCGTTTCTCTAATGAAGAAGTCCTTTACGACACCCAAAACGTCTTATCTCAAATAGAATCATACTTTAAATGAATACATCAACTCAAAATCATTCTGCTCCCTCCCTAACAGGGAGGGCGGGGGGAGAGTCCGTTCTTGTGCCCCGCAAGTACCTCTTCACGTTCATCCTCATCACCTCGTTGTTCGCCCTTTGGGGCTTTGCCAACGACATCACCAACCCCATGGTGGCGGCGTTCCAGACGCTGATGGAGATATCGGCGGCCAAGGCCTCGATGGTGCAGTTCGCCTTCTACGGCGGCTATGCGACGATGGCCATCCCCGCCGCCCTGTTCATCCGGAAATATTCCTACAAGGTCGGCGTACTCATCGGCCTCGGACTCTATGCCGTTGGAGCCTTCCTGTTCATCCCCGCCGCGCAGTTCCAGGAGTTCACCTTCTTCTGCGTGTCGCTCTACATCCTCACCTTCGGCCTCGCCTTCCTCGAGACCAGTGCCAACCCGTTCATCCTCTCGTTGGGCGACAAGTCCAACTCCACACGCCGCCTGAACCTGGCGCAGGCCTTCAACCCCGTAGGCTCGCTCTCCGGCATGGCCGTCGCCTCGTTCATCGTGCTGCCTAACCTCCTTTCCGACAAGCGCGACGCCGCCGGACAGATCATCTTCGGCAGCCTCTCCGAGGCAGAGAAGGCCGACATCCGCCTGCACGACCTCGCCGTCATCCGCGACCCGTATGTCGCCATCGGCCTCGTCGTCCTCGTGATGTTCATCATCATCGCCCTCACCAAGATGCCCTCCCTGAAAGGAGAGAACGACGCTCAGACCAGTGCCCGCACTACCCTCTCCCGCCTCTGGCACAACCGCATCTACCGCAACGGTGTGCTGGCCCAGGTGCTCTATGTGGCAGCACAGATCATGGTGTGGACCTTCATCATCCAGTATGCCGACCACCTCGGCATCGACAAAGCTACCGCCCAGCGCTGGAACATCCTGGCCATGTCGCTGTCGCTGACGGGCCGCTTCGCGGGCACCTACATCATGAAATGGGTCAACCAGCGCCGCCTGCTTATGATCTTCGGCGTCGGAGCTTCGATCTGTACCCTCGGCGCCATCTGCATCGAAGGTATGTGGGGCCTCTACAGCCTCGTCTGCATCAGCCTCTTCATGTCCATCATGTTCCCCAGTATCTATGGCATCGCACTCGAGAACGTGCGCACTGAGGACACCTCCCTCGGCGCCGCCTTCCTCGTGATGGCCATTGTCGGTGGAGCCTTGATGCCCCCGTTGCAGGGTCACCTCATCGACCAGCAGGTCATCTTCGGCTGGCCCGCCGTGAACTTCTCGTTCATTCTCCCCTTCATCTGCTTCATCTTCATCACCATCTACGGCTACCGCACCTTCCAGCAGGTGAAGGCCGATAAAGCATAGCCCATTTTTTCAAATTTTAACAAAAAAAGAGCGCACCCGTCACAAATCGAGTGCGCTCTTTTCATTTTTCAACCTTTCAACATCTTGCTCGCCCTTTGGTCGCTTGATCCTTCAAGAAAGACACGGAAGATACGAAAAAACCTGTTTAAGGGGTTTCAGGAGTTTCAGGGGTTTCAGGAGTTCAAGAGGTTTCAAGAGTTCAAGGAGTTTCAGGAGTTCAAGAGGTTTAAGGAGTTTCAGAGGTTTCAGAGGTTTCAGAGGTTTCAGAGGTTTCAGAGGTTTCAGAGGTTTAAGGAGTTTCAGGAGTTAATTGTTAATTGTTAATTGTTAATTGTTAATTGTTCACCCTTCACCCTTTCATGATTCGCTTCGCGAAGAAATCTTAGAAAATATAATCCAAAATCTTTCAAAATCTTCACACTATCCGGCAGGTGCAAAACCTGCGTTCCCTCACGCGCTTAATCTCGACTGCTGCGACTAAGATACGCTCGGCTTTGCCGCTTCTTCGAGCGACAGCGAGTCTGAAGAACTTGTCTTGCTGTCCGTCCTCGTCAGAGGAGTTCTGCCTCGGTCGCTCAGGGATGTATGACATTCAGTCATCCATCTTTTCCATCGCTACCCTTCGCGCTGGGAAGTCGACTTTGAAAACGATACTCCGCTCGGCCGAAGGACGCTTCATACTTGAAGAATTTTTCCTTTGTCGCCACCTTTTGCAAATTTGTGTAATTCGATTTAAATTTCATTCTGTGCGCAGCCGCGACGCTTGCGCAGCCGTCGCAAAATCCGCGTAATCCGTGTAATCTGTGGTGAAGTAATTTTCAATATTTCACTCCTCCTCGAGCGGAACTACATAATAGTGGCGAGCCTGATTGTCGCGTGTGTGCTCATAGCCACGGGCAGAGAGGGCGATGCCCAGCTGCACCTTCGTACTCTGAGTGGGACGAACAAACGGATACTGACGTGCCACAATGTCCACGATATCAGACATCTCAAGCGGACGACAAGGCTCATCATCGGCAGGATGACGGAAGCAGGTGTCCACCATACGTTCCATATCCAGCGTAGACTGGTAGGGGGCGTTGGCACGCTGCAGGCCGCGCGTCTCCTCCTCTGTCAGCCAGTAGCGCTCGCCACCACGGAACTCACTGAGCAGCTGGGCATAGAGCTGTTCGTAGTCGATGGGTGTCTGGTTGTCGATGAGCTTGCCGTAGGGGATCTCGATGCAGAGAAAGCGGCGGCTGCCCGTGGGGTCGTGCAGCGGATGCAGGTTGTTCGTCGTAGCCACGAAGCTGGCATAACGACGGCGGTCCTCCTGTGCGCGACCATAGATGGGGCGCCCGTTCACCCGGCTCTTGGAGAGCAGCTGCTTCAGCTCGGCCTGTTGGCTGCGGCGCACCTGATCCAGCTCGTCGACATTCACGAGGAGGTTGTTGGTCAGCGCCATCTCCTTGTCGAACTTGTTGGCAAGGTTCACGTGGTCGAGGAAGTACTCACGCAGGTGCTCCGGCAGCAGCAGTCGGCAGAACGTACTCTTGCCACAGCCCTGGGGACCGATGATGGTAGGCACCAGCTCGTTGGCATGCAGCTCGTCGGCACCCAGCCAGTGGGCCACCATGGAGCGCAGCCAGACGTGGAGCCAGTAGCGCTGTTCGGCACGCAGGCCCGGCAGGCGGTCGAGCAGAGCGTCGACATGGTTCTTCTGGTCCCACTCGGGCAGCGCCTGCAGCCACTCGCGGATGGGGTCGTAGTCAGGCGTCATGCGGGAGAAGACGACCATCTCCACGCGCTGGCGCAGCCCCTTCACCTCGGGCATCGCTTCCTCGGCGGCAAGGACGATGCTGTTCATATCCTCGCGTGCGAGCGTTCGATAGTTAATACTCTCTGCGTCCTTGCGTTCGCAGAATTCAATCTTGCCGCTAAGAAGGTTGCGGCGGAAAGCGTATTCCTCCTGGAGGAACAGCTTCAGAGAATAGTTACTTTCTTTCATACTTTTTCGTTAATTGTTAATTGTTAATTGTTAATCGTTAATTGTTAATCGTTAATTGTTGTTTGTTTTGGTCAGAAACCGGTTGCAAAGATACAACATTTTTTTGGCTTTGTCAAGAGGTACCCATAATTTTCCAACTGATTGATAAACAGCCTGAAGAGCGACCAATTTCGCCTATAAGTTTGCCTCCTGACGACCTTCGCCAAACACTTCAACCACCTGTTGTATACCTCCCCACCTCTATACTTTTTCTTCCACACGCCCACATCTTATCTACTATTCACTCGGTGATTCTTGAAATCCGAGTGGTGAATAAAGAAAACCGCAAAGTGGTTTTTGAAGACCACAGAGCCGTTTTAACTTAATTTAAGGACGATTATTTGTATGTCTCCAGAAGAACCCGTAAATTTGCCGGCAAAAAGAAACTTTTCAACCCCTTCCACCCATATTATTATACATTTTCAATTTTCAATTATACATTACCCATGATCCAATATTACAAACAGGAGCAGCGCGACTCCTTCGATATGCACAAGACGCGCACCGTCTATCGCCTTCATCCCATAGAACATGTCTCGGGCGAGAAATTCATCAATATGGTAGCGCACCGCCGCGGCTTCAGCGAGAGCGTCATCACCGGAGTATTGACGGATGTGGCAAACGAACTGGTACTGCTGCTGGGCGAAGGACGCACGGTGACGATTCCTGGAATTGGTACTTTCAGCTTAGGAATACGGCTGAAGGAGGAACGCAGGCAACAGCTGGACGAGGAGCTGGAGGCTGCAGAAGGAACGACGAAGAAAGCGACAGAACCCAACGCCCGCAATATCGAGTTGCACCACCTGAACTTCCGCAAGGACAAGGATCTGTTCCGCAAGATCAGCATCCGCTTCAACCAGCAGGAACTGAAGCGAGCCGGCGGCAAGCAGGGACATCGCATCACCATCGACGACACCACGCAGAACCAACGCATCGAAGCCGCCCACCAATACCTCCAAAAGCATCACTTCATGCATGTGGGCGATTATGCCGAGCTGACGGGCCTCTCCTACTCCAGCGCCCAGCGGGAATTGCGCGAACTCGTTCAATACCAGTATTCCGGCATCACCTTTGAGGGTCGCGGCAGTCATCGTGTCTATGTACTGAGGAAGGAAGGGGAAAATTGAAAAGAGCGCACCCAATCCGTGACGGGTGGCTACAAGGACAACGATTGAGTATCGTTTCCGCCGTAGACTTCTCAGCGCTCGGCGAGTACGAGATGGTTTATCCTAATCTCAATACTCGCCGTTTAGTGCGTGAGGGAATTCTTTTTCTGTTAAAATTTGTTTTAGAAATATTCTCTTACCGCAAACTCAAACTGGTCGATGAAAATCTGTTTGAAGGCATAGAGATTGTTCTGCTCGTAGAAAATGAGCATAGCCTTCTTGTAGTCAATAGAATCGACCGTGCGGAAACTCAACGGACAATAGCCGTTGGCTATCAGTATGGCATTGCTGGTGATGCGGGCTGTTCGCTTGTTGCCATCGGTGAATGCCTGGATATACGACAGCAGCACCAGCGTAAGAAGTGCCTTTTCGAAAATGTTGTCCTTACCGTTTATAAGGTCGCATGTATCATGCATGGCCTCACGAATCTGGAATTCATTATCCAGCGGGTGATAGTTGGTGCCCGTGATACCCACACGACGATGACGGATTCCTCTATCTACTGAGAGTTCCTTGGTGAGCAGCTGATGGATATCCTCAATGTGGCTGACCGTCAGGGTCTGCAGATAGTCAGGATTGTCGAGAATGAAGCGCAGAGCATCCTTGTGGTTGAGCAGCATTACGGCTTCTTCCTTGGTCTTGCCGTCGGCTGTCTTACTCTCACGAAGCAGACGCTCGGTTTCCAACAATGAATAGGTATTGCCTTCTATCTGCGACGATTTCCAACTGAGGTCAATGCCCAAACGTTCCATCTCCTTGCGGTATTCTTTCCCGGTCATCTCGCTCACATGTTGGCGGAACTCTGCCTGCAACGCTTGCAGACGAGCATTCTCTTCGTCGGTGAAGAGCCTAACAGCAGGAAGTTGTTCACGAATCAGCTCGAAGTTAAAAGATGTCTGAACCTGACGCTGGTCTATATCAAGCGCAAAATAAGTGTCCAAATTGAGCGGCATCAGCAGATGTGCCTGATTAGAAAGACGATAACGTGTAGCGCGGGCCTTACCCTCAACGACAATATCCCCTTTCTGAACGCCCGACGCAATGAGACGCTTCAAGGTGGCATCGCTACCCTCGAAGGCTGTTCCCTTTGCTATTTCATCTCGCGAGGACTGCGGATGATAGTGCAGAAACTGCAGAATTTCTCTTGAAATATCCATTACTTTAAGCTTAAATCGGCGCAAAAATAATGATTATTTTCCATTTATCGGCTCACAGCGAGCTTAAAAATGCATAAAACACTTGGATTTTGAGCCGATTTATCTCAAATAGCCTGTCTTTATAAGTCTAACCATAACGCTACGGATTCTTCACCACAGACATTGAGTAAGGCGTCTGAAACAATTAATGAATTGATTTCTGAACAATCCATTTCACGCGAAGCATGGTTTGTCCATATGAAAATTGTGAGCCCAAAGCTATGGACAAGATTAAAGCTGTTAATATTTTAATACGCATTTCTGACCATTGTTTGGAGACTATATGGAGGAATCGTTTCATAGAGAGGATGGTTTTAATGATTCGCGCTGCAAATGTAAGCAAAATCCGTGACGGGTGGCTACAAGGACAACGATTGAGTATCGTTTCCGCCGTAGACTTCTCAGCGCTCGGCGAGTACGAGATGGTTTATCCTAATCTCAATACTCGCCGTTTAGTGCGTGAGGGAATTCTTTTTCTGTTAAAATTTGTTTTAGAAATATTCTCTTACCACAAACTCAAACTGGTCGATGAAAATCTGTTTGAAGGCATCTGCAAACAAGCTTGCATGCCGCTCACTTAATCAGAACCTTCTTCCCGCCTCTGATATACACTCCCTTTCGGGTGGGAGGCGATGAGAGTTGGTGGCCGGAGAGATTATACCATTGTGAATTGATGGATCTCTCCCGGGGTAGATGAACACTATTGGGAATCACGTTAATCCAATCATCACTGTTGTCAGAACTATAAATCTCCACACCATTCCGTTGGATTCTAATTACTTTCTTGAAGCAAACGCCTGGCCAAACGACTTCCGGCTCACAATAACCCAATAGACAGTCATGGGGATAATGAATACAGCCAAAACGCGGAAGGTCTATGACATCACCAATACCGCGAATCGTTGTACGACTTATATACTCTCGATAATATTGTACCTTGGTACCATTAAGGAATGTCGTTGCTACATTATTGGTGTTGAACTTTTTTGTGCAAAGTTGATGACTCCCGTCATTGACATTTATTTTGAAATAGTCCAATGTTATCTCCTGTTGACTATCCCAGTTAAAATCATATAGTTTTAGTTCATTAGGACTCGCATTTGTTAAGAGCCAAACGATATTGCCTTGTTCCCTCACCCATATAGGTTCTAATTGGCCGTCGCGCCTCACCTGCTTATAAGTCAGTCCGTTGATAATCGTATCTGTTCCTATTTCAAATGTTTCCACTACACCCCATTCTGGCTCTCCGCTGTTGAAATCTAATACGCGTTCCTGCCAACTCATTCCTGTCGGGAAATAAGGCGCGTCCCATTGGGCATAGACGTTTCCTGCAATGCAAAGAATAATCAATATGGATAATAGGTGTTTCATATTGCGAACTATCTTTCATTTATTTTACTTATTTCACAACCACCTTCTTCCCGCCTCTGATGTACACTCCCTTGCGGGTCGGAGGTGATGAGAGTTGGTGGCCGGAGAGGGTGTGCCAGGAGGAGCTGAGGGTGGAGGATTTAGAGTTGTGAGGAGTTGACACATCGTCATGAATCCATTTAAAGAAAGAATCCTCATAAATAACAGAGTCTCCAACCCGAACCTTCGTAAGGATACTCCAATTACCCTCAATTCCACCCAAGCCAATATTATAGTCTGGTGATGTTGTTGTTCCAATACCTTCAAGCCAAACATAACAGTAGTCCTCTTTAAAATCCTCCCATGTTAATCCATTTGGTTGGTATAATTCGTCCCAAGCCCACAAGGCTTCGGAGTCGTAGAGAGTAATAATCCGTCGTCCGGCTTTGTCTTTTCCAACTTTATCAATATAGCACACAGCACTCATTCCATTAAGTTCATAAGCCAATACGCTGTCATTCTCAACTACACTGAAATCATAGAGAAGTCTGGGCGATATACTATCTTTGGGGAAGAAATAGACCTTACGGTCCTGCTCATATACAGGCGCCAACAGTCGCCCATCGCACATCCACCGTTTGCAGTTTCTGTCTGCTACAACAGTATCACCATCGAAATAATACATGCTACCTCGATTTGTCTTTTCTGTAAATGCGAGAAAATGTCCAACCTCCCACACCTTCCCCTCCTCAATGAAGGGGCGGTAACCGTCATCTTGAGCAAACAAGCAGAATGGATAAAGTATCGTAAGAAGTATAATAAAATGTTTCATAGAGATGATGGTTTTATAGCATGAAGTCATTTTATCAGCACCTTTTTTCCCTCCCTGATGTACACTCCCTTTCGGGTGGGAGGCAATGAGAGGCGGTGGCCGGAGAGGGTGTACCAAGGGGTGAGGGGGGAGGAGCCGGAGTCGAGGGATGAGGGGGTTGAGATATTATCAGTCCTCTCGTCCTGATAAAGAAGCTCATTCCCTACTCGGCATTCGACCAGCCACTGTTCTTCATCATACCACGGCCCATAAATGACATTATATGTAGGGCCGTAATATGAACCTATGCTTTCGACCCAGGTATACTCTAAATCAAAGTGGTGTATCTTATAATCCTCTCTTGCAGAAATGTTATCAATAATGATGTAGCTTCCTTCAACCCGCAGCACAGACACCTTACATTTCATGAGTAGAGACTTGTTGACATTATCAGGGTTACCGTCATATATGAATAATGTGTCGTTTACCGATGCACCAAAGTCATATAGAAGAAGGGGTTCCGATGTGCCTCGCGGATAGAAATATACCTGTTTCCCCTCTTCGCGCAAAGCCATCAAATATTCCGTCTGTACGGTACCCTTTATCCGGTCGTCCGTCTCATGCATCATTTTCTTGCATGCCTTGTCACCTATTACGGTATCGCCCGCAATTGTAAAGGTTTCCCTGTATGCGACGAGATCCCATATCGCAGGAACTAAGATACGCCGGCACACAACCCACACCTTTCCATCTTCCACAAAGGGACGGTTAGAGAAGGGGCTTTCAACTTCAGGGAAGAAGGGATCGGAAATGAATTTCGGATTCTGGTATACTAACTGATTTGCCCTGAAAAACAGGTTGAGATAAGACTCTCGACGTACACCGACTGGCGGGTCTTCTTGCTGTGAATAAATCAGGTATCTGACATTCCCAATAGATGGTAGGACTCCCTCAGGAGCGTCCACGCTGAAATCATAGAGAACGTATTCCTGTTCTAGTGGAATTATAATCTGTTCATCGAGCAGTTTCTGAATAGCGCCCTCCTGTCCGCTAAGATGCGCCCATTCCCTATATTCCTCAGCATTCACAAGCACACGCCCGTCCTCTTCACGGACACCAAGGCAGTAGCTTGGGGTTAAAACTTCCACCTCGTCTGAAAGAACCCATGTTTGCACATCATCGGGAGTCCAGTTCTTCTTGTGGGCTATCTTCTGCATCCAGAGCTTTTTGTACGCTTGACCTCCTATCACGGTGTCACCTTCGAAGTAGTATTTGTCAAACGACAACTCACAGACCGGATCATTTCTCAACCACTCATTATATCCCACATTGCAGTATGTCCACACATTGTTCTCATCCACCAAAGACTGTGCAATACATGGCAATTCTGGTAAACATAAACAGATTATTATGAGAAAAAGTATCCTTTTCATTATATAATATAGATTAAGTTTGATAATGACGCTGCAAAGGTAAGCAAAATCCGTGACGGGTGCGCTCTTTTTCTGTTAAAATTTGTTTTTTATTTTATTTCACCACCACCTTGGATACGTTCTTCACGTTCGGGCATCTGCAAACAAGCTTGCATGCCGCTCACTTAATCAGAACCTTCTTCCCGCCTCTGATATACACTCCCTTTCGGGTTGGAGGTGATGAGAGGTGGCGGCCGGAGAGGTCGAATTTATCTCGTTTTGGGGAATGTGAATATATTTTATTTATTCTTGAGAATATTGGGAAATCTTTATTGCCATCATAAATACTTTCGTACTCACCAGGTTGTTCACCGATTCCGAATGAAACCAGCCGGGCTGTTGTACGGACTGTATAGT
>Ga0310696_10000274_pt1 | contig 87723 bp, 61 predicted proteins | sample AusTroGonzalo_MG_4_FD_203885 | JGI IMG/M metagenome (GOLD analysis project Ga0310696, IMG submission 203885) | Bovine rumen microbial communities from tropical cattle in Woodstock, Queensland, Australia - Gonzalo_02 (v2) (version 2) | ecosystem: Host-associated > Mammals > Digestive system >...
ATCTCAGTTCCAATGTGGCCGTTCAACCTCTCAGTCCGGCTACCGATCGTAGACTTGGTGGGCCGTTGCCCCGCCAACTATCTAATCGGACGCAAGCTCATCTTCGTGCGATAAATCTTTGGCATAAGTTCCATGCGGACCCTATGCGTTATGCGGTATTAGCAACTGTTTCCGGTTGTTATTCCACACACAAAGGCAGATTGCTTACGCGTTACTCACCCGTCCGCCACTCGCCGTATTGCTACGGCTCGTTCGACTTGAATGTGTTAGGCACGCCGCCAGCGTTCATCCTGAGCCAGGATCAAACTCTCTAGTGTTATTCATAAACCGACGTCTCCGCCGGGTCTATGCTTCTTTACCAGAGCGCTTTTCTTGCTCTATTACTTTTTCGAGTTTTCAAAGTTTCTTTTCGGGATTCCTTGCACTTTCACCTTCGTATTTCTACCAAGTTTTTCGGTGCTTGAAATTCTGTTGTTCAATTTTCAAAGATCGTGCGCTCCCCCTTTCCGGTCGTTGCCTCCCTTTCGGGGCGAGCTTTTCTATTTTACTATCTCCCCCCGCTTTTGTCAAGAGGTTTTTTTAATTTTTTTCGCGTTTTACGAAAAAAGCGCGCTTTTTTGGAAAACGCCCTTTATTTTGCCGTTTTTCTATGGTATAATATAGGTCGGATCGGTCGGGGATCCGACCGGAAAAACGAGGAGGCGACGTACGCCGTTATGAAAGAAAAGAAAGTGAAAAACTGCCGCCTGAACCAAGTGGGCGGAGAAGCCGTCCTGGAAGGCGTGATGATGAAGGCGGGCGAACGCACCGCCACCGCCTGCCGTCTTGCGAGCGGAGAGATCGTCGTCGCGCCGCGGGCGTTCGTTTCGGCAAGGAAAAAACACAAGATCCTGAATATCCCGATCCTGCGCGGGATCGTCAATTTCGTCGAGATGCTGACCCTCAGCATGAAAACGCTGACTCTCTCGGCGGAGATCGCGGCGTCGGAAGAGGACGACGCGCCCTCCAAATCGGCGTTTGCCGCCGTGTCGGTCGTCGCGACGATCCTCGGCGTCGTGCTTGCCGTCGCGCTCTTCCTGTTTTTGCCGCGATACGCCGTCGACGGACTGGAGACTCTGTTCCGGGTCGACTTCCCGTTCTGGCTCGAGGCGATCATCGAGGGCGCGATCAAGATCCTTTTCTTCCTATTATATTTGATCCTCGTCTCGCTGATGCCCGACATCCGCCGCACCTTTGAATACCACGGCGCGGAGCACAAGAGCATCGCCTGTTACGAGGCGGGCGACGAACTGACCCCCGCAAACGCCAAGCGGCACACCCGCTTCCACCCCCGCTGCGGGACGAGTTTTCTCTTCGTGATGCTGGCGCTCGGGATCGTGGTCGGCGTGGTGCTCCGGATCGTCCTTCCCGGCGACGTCCTCGGCAACCGTCTGCTCTATACCGGGATCCGACTGCTGGTTCTGCCGCTGGTGGTCGGCGTCGGATTCGAGTATATTATGTTCGCCGGAAAGCACGACAATATCGTGACCCGGATCTTTTCCGCGCCCGGGCTCTGGTTCCAGCGGATCACGACCCGCGAGCCCGACGAGGGGCAACTCGAGGTCGCCATCACCGCCCTGAAGTACGCGCATATCGACGCCTTCCCCGATTTTGACCGCGACGCCCTGACCTACCGCCCGAAAGAAAAGGCGGAGGCGCCCGCACCCGCGCCGGAAGGCGAGCCGTCGGACGCCGAAGCGACCGAAGTCCCCGCCGAAGCGACCGAGACCCCCGCCGCGGAGCCGTCCCCGGAAAGCGGCGATCCCGCCGGGACCGATGACGCTGTCTGACCTTCGCCGGCGGCTTGCCGCCGCGGGGATCGACGACGCCGAAACCGAGGCGCGGCTGCTCTTTTCGCACGTTTCGGGGATGCCCGCGCACCGATTGATCGGTTCGGATCCCCCCTGTGACGATCCCGCGCTCGAAGACCTGCTTCAGCGGCGGCTTGCCCGCGTTCCGCTCGCCTATCTGCTCGGAGAAGCCGCGTTTTACCGCGAGACCTATCGGGTCACGCCCGACGTGCTGATCCCCCGTCCCGACACCGAGCGGCTCGTCGAGGAGGCGATCGCGCGGATCCCCGCCGGAGCGCGCGTCGCCGACCTCTGCTGCGGATCGGGCTGCATCGGGATCTCGGTGCTGGCGAACCGACCGGACCTGTTCTGCGAGGCGGTCGATCTTTCGCCCGCCGCCGTCGCCCTGACGCGCGAGAACGCGAAGAGAAACGGCGTTTCCGACCGTCTCTCTGTTTTTTGTGCCGACCTCTTTTCTCTGCCCCCGTCGCTGTCCGATTACGACGCGATTCTTTGCAACCCCCCCTATATCGTTCGTTCCGTGATCCCGACCCTGTCTCCCGAGGTGAAACGCGAACCGACGGCGGCGCTCGACGGCGGCGAGGACGGGCTTGACTTCTACCGTGAGATCGCCCGTCGCCTCTGTTCCCTCCTGAAGCCGGGCGGGCTTGCCCTGCTTGAGATCGGATACGATCAGGCGGCTTCCGTGTCCGAGCTCTTCCGCGCCGTCGGGGGCGATCCGACGATCCTTTCCGACTACGGCGGAAACCCGCGGGTCGCCGTCCTGACGCGCCCCTGAACCACTGCCGCGCCCTCCGCATAGAATAGAAGGACCGCGAAAGCGGAATCCTTTCTCCGGGGGCGACTATGGCGCAACCTATCCTGGGCGTTCTGTTCGGCGGCAAGAGCAACGAACACGACGTCTCTCTCCTTTCCGCCGCCGCCGTTCTTGCGGCGTTGGATCGGGCGAAGATCCCCCGCCTGGCTCTCTTCTCGGATCGGGACGGGCGGCTGTTCCTGTATTCGGGCGGCGTCTCCGCCGACGGCTGGCTCTCCGTTGATCCCTCCCGCCTGTCCCCTGCCGATTTTGTCCGGGACGGGGTTTTTCTGCAAAAAACCGCGGGGTTTCTCCCCCTTTCCGGCGTTCTTCCCGCCGTTCACGGCGGTCAGACCGAAGACGGTCGCCTTCAGGGGATGCTCGACCTGCTCGGGATCAACTACGCCGGGTCGGGTGCCGAAGCCTCCGCCGTCGCGATGAACAAAGCGCTGACCAAAACGGTGCTCTCCGCCGCCGGCGTGCCGGTCGCGGGCGGTTTTGCCGAAACCGCAGAGGACGACGGCAAAACGGTCGGTCGGGTCGAGTCGGCGCTCGCCTACCCCGTTTTCGTCAAGCCGGCGCGCTCGGGAAGCTCGATCGGCGCGGGGATTGCCCGGAACCGAGCCGAACTTGTCGCGCGCATCTCCGAGGCGAAGAAAACCGACCGACTGATTCTGTTTGAGCCGTTTCTTTCCGGGCGCGAGATCGAGGTCGGCGTGCTTGCCGACGAAACCGGGAGGATCGAAGCGTCGCCGCCCGGCGAACTTCTTTACGACGCGCCCTTTTACGATTATTCCGCCAAGTACGGCGTCGGCGCGGAAACGGCGATCCCCGCCGATCTTTCCGCCGATCTCTCGGCGCGGCTGAAAGCCCTTTCGCTGACAGCGTTCCGCACGCTCGGTTGCCGGCACTACGCGCGGGTCGATTTCATTCTGACCGACGGCGGGATCGTTCTGAACGAAGTGAACACGCTCCCCGGGCTGACCGACAAGAGTATGTTCCCGAGCCTCGCCGCCGCGATGGGGGTCCCGTTCCCTGCGCTGATCCGCCGTTTGGTCTTCTTCGCCACGGGGGCGGCGCCTTGATCGGGGTGTTTGACAGCGGGATCGGCGGGCTCTCGGTCCTTGCCGCTCTTCGCGGCGCGCTTCCTTTTGCCGATCTGCTCTATTACGCCGACACCGCGCGCCTGCCCTTCGGAACGCGGTCGCCCGCCCTGATCCGGCGGTTTGCCCGCGAGGCGGGAGAACGTTTTTCCGCGTGGGGCGCCGACTTTCTGCAGGTTGCCTGCGGAACCGTTTCCGCACTTGCGCTGAACGAAATCTCCGCCGCCGCGAATTGTCCCGCCGCCGGCGTCGTCCTGCCCGTCGCGAGAGCGATCGCATCCGACGGGCGCCGCCGCGTCCTGATCCTCTCGACCGAGGCGACGGCGCGGTCGCGGTCGTTTGAAAGCGCGCTTTTGTCGGAGGCGCCCGGCGCCGTTACGCTCACGCTCGGTTGTCCGCTTTTCGTTTCGCTTGTCGAAAACGGCGTCTGTTCCCCGAACGATCCCGCGCTTCTTCCGCTGATCGGACGAACGCTTGCGCCGGGACAGTCCTTCTTCCCCGACGCCGTTCTGCTCGGCTGTACGCACTTCCGCTTTCTTTCCGCCGTGATCTCGTCCCTCTTTTCGGGCGTGCCGATCTACGACTGCGGCGAAGCGGCGGCAAGAGCTTTGGCAGACTCTCCCGTAGGATCAAAAGAACTCGGGCGCGGCGCTCTCCGGATTATCGTCAGCGACAACCCCGAACGCTTTCGCCGCGCGGCGAAACGGCTGAACGCGCTCCCTCCGGGCGTTCCGATCGAGACGGCGCCGGAGATCCCGTAACCGAATAACAAAAGAAAAGGACAAGAAAATGGCAAAGTACAGGCAAGGCAGAATCAACGACGCGCTCGCGCAGGAAACGGCGATCGCGCTCCGGGAGATCAGGGATCCCCGGATCGTCTCAAATATGGTTTCGATCACCCGCGCCGACGTGACGAAGGATCTGAAGATCGCGAAGGTGTACTTTTCCTGTATGGGCGATTCGACCGAGGCGAAACGCGCGCTGACCGGCGCGGCGGGACTGTTCCGCCGCCATCTCGCGGCGACGCTGAACCTGCGGATCACGCCCGAACTGGTCTTCGTTCCCGACGGCTCGATCGAGCACGGGGCGCGGATCTCGGAATTGCTGCAAAAGATCGAAGCCGAGCGCGACGCGGCGCAGGACGAAAACAAGGAGCCCGAAAAATGAACGATCTGTCTTTTTCCGAACTGGTCGAACGGGTGATCGGCGCAGAAAAACCGATCCTTCTTACCCACACGCGCCCCGACGGAGACACCGTCGGTTCCTGCGCCGCGCTCGCCGCGCTGTTTGACGCGATGGGACGGCGCCCGCTCGTCGTCTCGCCCGACCCGATCCCGAGCCGCCTCTCGTTTCTTACGGACGGCGCCTGGTTTGTGCCCGCGCGGGAGTATCCGCCCGGCGCGACCGTGATCGCCGTCGACGTGGCGTCTCCGCAGCAGCTCGGTCGGTTGCAGGAGGTCTTTGCGGGCGCGCTTGCCCCCTCCTTTATGATCGACCACCACGAGCGCGGCGTCGCATTCTGTCCGCGGTATCTTCGCGCCGACGCTTCCGCCGTCGGAGAGATCGTTTTCGACCTTGCCGTCGAACTCGTCGCGCGCGGCGTCCTCCCCGCGATCCCGCCGTTTACCGTCGACGCCGTTTTTGCCTCTGTCAGTTCGGACACGGGCTGTTTCAAGTACTCCAACGTCACCCCGCGCACCCATCGGATCGCGGCGGAGTTGATCGAGCGCGGCGCGAACGCGCCCGAGATCAACCGCCTTCTCTTCGACGTAAAGACGGCGCAGATCCTCGCCGCCGAGGGATACGTCGCCTCGCACCTCTGCAAAAGCGAAGACGGCAGGATCGCGTGGGTTCTGATCACCGACCGGATCCGGGACGACCTCGGTCTGCTGGACGAGCATTTCGAGACCGCGATCGACGTCGTCCGTTCGCTCGAAGGGGTCGAGGTCGCCGTTGCGGTGAAAGAAAGCCCCGACGGAAAGTTCAAAGTTTCGCTCCGGAGCACCGAACTTGACGTCGCGGCGGTCGCCGCGACGCTCGGCGGCGGCGGGCACGTCCGTGCCGCCGGGTGTTCTCTCTCGGTTCCAACGGCGGAAGACGCCGCGAAAGCGACGGTCGACGCCGTCAAACGGGCGCTCGGCGCCTGACGAAAAAAAAGAACCGCGCCCGCGAAGGAGATCCTTCGCGGGCGCGGCGTCGTTTTCGCGTTATTGCTTTTTCAGCAGTTCCTTCCGCTCGCGCTTGAGCGAACGCTTGCTGGGATACTGTTCCAGATACGCGGCGGTCGAAGACGACTTCGTCCGCATATCAAACAGCCGGACCGTATCGATGATCGACGACGGCATTTTTTTCTTTTTGGCGAATTTTTTGTAGTTCTTCTCGATCCTCTTCCGGAGTTTCGGCTCGGTGACGCCCGCGTAAATCTCCTTCTTCGACGTGAGTTTTTCGTCGCGGACGTAGAGGCATTGCCAATCGTTCACCTTCACGATGTCGGTCATACAGAAGATGAGTTTTTCGCGCTTCGAGCCGTCGGGATCCATCCCGTAAAGCGAGTAGACCGGATTCCCCTCCGCGGTTTTGCCGTCGATCGCGAGATAGAGGATCTTTTCGGGGGTAACGGTGACGAGTTTGTTGATCCCGACGACGAGTTCCTCGTAATCGGAGCCGTCCGTCTTCACGCGGCAAAGAACGTCGCTGTTGTTCTTGAAATAGACGTAGTCGCCCGAAACGGTCAGTTTTTCGTCGCCCGTGAAATCGGAATTGATCCCGGGCGCCACGCGGGTGACCCCTTCGTCCGAAACCGAAAGGCGGAAGAGCGAAAGCTGATCCTGCCCGGCGGTCAGATAGACGCCGTCGTTGTCGCGCGCCACGACGTCCCGGGTGTACTTAAGCTCCTCGCGGAACGAACTCCCGTCCGCCCGCACCGAGCAAAGCGACCGGATCGCGTCGTTTCCGACGAGGTAGAAGAGCCGCCCGTTCACGAAATCGAACACGTCGTAGACGTTGCGGGCAAGCACCTTCTCTTTGCCCTCGGAAAGACCGTCCTTGACGTAAACCGTCTTGTTGCGGATGCTGTGGTGGTCGATGCGGGTATAGACGATCTTGCGGTCGGGGGTGATCGCCACGATCCTGCCGTTCCCCGACAGTTCCTCGCGCGTCTTACCGCTTGCAAGGTCGATCGAGCGCAGGGCTTTTTCCTCGCGAAGATCGACGATCTTCTTGCCCTTTTTGTTCAGAACCGGCTGCATCGCGTAGAAGTATACCGCGTCGCCGTACACCTCCGCGACGTCGGTCGCGCCCTCGGCGATCAAGGACAGCTTGCCGGTGTCGAGATCAAAGCGGAAAAGATCGCGCCATTCGGAAAAATCGATCTTTCTCTTTGCGCGGAACTTCCGATACGAAATCCCGAGCTTGCGGCAATACGCCTTTTTAGCCCGACGGTCTTTTTTCGGATCGTAATCGACGGTGAACAGGATCGAGCGTCGGTCGTCGGAAAGGAACCGGATCCCTTCCGTGTTGATGTTTCCGTACACAACGAACTGCCCGCGGTTGTTCTCCCGTTCCGGCTCCGTCGAAAAGAACGCGATGCTCGACCCGCCTTGCGGAACGTAATAAATCCGGTTTCCGTAGGCGCCGATGACGTGCGCCTCGTTCGTGTTGACGGACAGCCCCGCCCGGAAATCGACGTCGAACAGCTTTGCCCGCTCGGGATACACTTTGCCGTCCCGTACCAGAAACGGTTTGCCGCGGAACCAAAGAACGTCGATCTTCGGATCGTCGGTGCGAACGACGTAGAAACGGCAAAGCTCGGCGATATAAAGCCCGGCGCGCCGATAGTCCGGAATCGTCCGGAAAAGACGCAGCGCCTCGTCGGCCTCGTTTTGTTCGTACGCCGCGACCGCCTCGGCGTAAACGCTCGCCGCGTCGACGCCGGCAAGGGCGTACGCCGCGTCGAGTTCCCGCGTCTTCTTTTCGCGGTTTTTCCGTTCAAGCTCGCGGTCTCCTTCTCCCGCCTCCGCCGTCACGGTAAGCAGGCAGTCAATGTATCTGGACAGCGTGCCGGACAGTCTGCGGAGTTCCTCTTTCGGAACCCCGACGTTCTGTTCGTCGGCGGCAAGGCGCTCGGAGATCCGCCCCTCCTGCGCCTGAAGAAGCGCAAGCGACTCGCGCAGCGCGGGACTGTCCGCGGAACCGGTCTCGGCAAGTTCGTCGAGATTCCGGTCGATGACGCGGATCTTTCGCTTGATGCAGGCGTCGGCGTACTCGATCCCGGCGCGCCAGGTCTCGCGATCGTCTCCCTTGATGGCGAGAATCTCGTCAAACAGGGCGCCGAGTTCCGCGGGGGAAAGCGCGGCGGTCAGTTCGGCGTCGGGCTGCCCCCCGAGAAAATGGACGTGGGCGCGTTCCTCCGCCGCCCGGAACCCGAGTCCGGTTTTGGCTTTCAGGGCTTCTTTGCTTCTGAACATGGCTTGCTCTCCTTTTCAGAAATTGAAGAGACGACCGATTCGGTCGGCTTCGCGCGAAAGATACACTATCTTAATTTACATTATACATCATAAAACCGGGATTGTCAAACCTTTTTCTTACTTTATTGAAACGGACGCCCGCTTTTTTTCGGGCGCGCCCCGGAAACCGCGAAAAACAGCCGCCGACGATTGACAAATCGCGCCCGGGAAAGTATAATAGACGTATCAAAACGAAAGGACTGCGCGCCCGTGCGGTGTTTGCCTCGGGCGCGGCGGAGGGCGGCGTATGACACTCAAAGATTTGCCGATCGGACGGACGGCGACGGTTCTCAGCGTCGGCGGCGCCGGCGCGCTCCGGCAACACCTCTTGGATATGGGAATCGTGCCGGGGGTCCGCGTCTCCATGGTCAAACACGCGCCGCTCGGAGACCCCGTAGAAATCCGGATCCACAGTTACGAGTTGACGCTTCGGCTCGACGACGCGGCAAAAATCAAAATCGACGAATTGCCGGACGAAGCAGACGCGGAAGCCGAAGAACCCCCCCGAAAAAGCGCCGTTCACCCCGGGTTCGGTGAGAGCGGGAAGAACTATCACGCCAAAGCCGACGAAAACCCGCTGCCCGCCGGGACGACCTTGACCTTCGCGCTCGCGGGAAACCAGAACTGCGGAAAAACCACCCTTTTTAACCAATTAACCGGCTCCAACCAGCACGTCGGGAACTTCCCCGGCGTGACGGTCGATAAAAAAGACGGTCCAATCCGGGGCTGCAAGAACGCCGTCGTAACCGATCTGCCGGGGATCTATTCCCTCTCGCCGTACTCCTCGGAAGAGCTGGTGACGCGGTCGCACATTCTGGACGAAAAACCGCACTGCATCATCAACATCGTGGACGCGACCAACATCGAGCGGAATCTCTATCTGACGATGCAGCTGCTCGAACTTGAAGTTCCGACGGTTCTCGCCCTCAATATGATGGACGAGGTCCGCGCGGGCGGCGGCTCGATCGACGTCAACCGGATGGAAGAATTGCTCGGGATCCCGGTCGTGCCGATCTCCGCCTCCAAGGGCGAGGGAATCCGTGAGCTGATCGACCACGCCGTCCACGTCGCAAAGTACCAAGAGAAGCCGGAGCGGCAGGACTTTTGCGACCCGGAGGGCGACGGCGCCCCGGTCCACCGCTGTCTGCACGGGATCATGCACCTGACCGAAGACCACGCCCGCGCGGCGGGGATCCCCGTCCGCTTTGCCGCCGCAAAACTGGCGGAGGGCGACAAAGAGATCCTCGAGCGGCTCTCGCTCGACAAAAACGAAAAAGAGCTGCTCGACCACATGGTAAAGCAGATGGAAACCGAGCGCGGACTTGACCGCGCCGCCGCGATCGCCGATATGCGGTTTGCCTTTATCCGCCGGGTCTGCAGCGAAACCGTCGTGCGGACGAAAGAGAGCCCCGAGCGGCGGCGGAGCGAGAAAATCGACCGGATCCTGACAGGGCGCTTTACCGCCTTTCCACTCTTTATCCTCATTATGGGTCTGGTCTTTTTCCTGACCTTCAACGTGATCGGGAAGTTCTTCTCCGATCTGCTTTCACGCGGGATCGACGCGCTCGGCGGCGCCGTTTCGGACGGGCTTGTCGCCGCAAATGTAAACATTGCTTTACGTTCTCTCGTCGTGGACGGGATCTTCAACGGCGTCGGGATGGTTTTGTCATTCCTTCCCACGATCGTAACGCTCTTCTTTTTCCTCTCGTTGCTTGAAGACACGGGATATATGGCGCGCGTGGCGTTCGTCGCCGACAAGCTGTTCCGCAAGATCGGTCTGTCCGGGCGCAGCGTCGTGCCGATGCTGATCGGGTTCGGCTGTACGGTTCCGGGCGTAATGGCAAGCCGGACCCTCCCCTCCGAACGCGACCGGAAGATGACGATCCTTCTGACCCCGTATATGAGTTGCTCGGCAAAACTGCCGATCTACGCCTTCTTCTCCGCCGCGTTCTTCGGGCGTTGGGCGGCGCTCGTGATGGCGGGGCTTTATTTCGGCGGGATCTTGGTCGGGGTCTTGATGGCGCTTCTCTTCCGGCGGATCCTCTTCCGCGGAGAAGCGGTCCCGTTCGTGATGGAGTTGCCGAACTACCGCCTGCCGGGGCTGAAGAACGTCTGGCTCCTGCTTCGCGAAAAAGCCGGCGACTTTCTGCGTCGCGCCTTTACGGTGATCTTCCTCGCGACCCTGGTAATCTGGTTCCTCCAGAGTTTTGACCCGCGTCTGAACTATCTCGCGGAAGAGGGCGCAAACGCCGACAGCATCCTCGCCCGCGTCGCCGGTTTTATCGCCCCGATCTTCGCCCCGCTCGGGTTCGGGTCGTGGCAGATCTCGGTCGCCCTGATCACGGGATTCATTGCGAAAGAGAGCGTCGTTTCGTCGATCACCGTTCTGCTCGGAGCGGCGTCGGTCACAACGTTGCTCTCGCCCGCGGCGGCGCTTCCTTTCCTCGTCTTTTGCCTGCTCTATACCCCCTGCGTCGCCGCCGTCGCCTCGATCCGGCGGGAACTCGGCGTGCGCTGGGCGGCGGGGGTCGTCGCCCTGCAATGCGCCGTCGCCTGGACCGTCGCCGCGCTCGTTCGTCTGGTCGTCCTGCTCGTCGGGGGGGTGTTGTAAATGTTGTCGTGGATACAAGGCAATCTCGCCACGCTGATCGTCGCCGCCACGGTCGCCCTCGCCGTCGCCCTCGCTCTCTTTTTTACGATCCGCGCCCGTAGGCGCGGCGGCTCCTGCGGCTGCGGCTGTTCCACTTGTCCGTACGATTGTAAAAAGAAAAAGGGTTGAGAGACGGGGGGCGCGAAGGAGTACGCGCGCTTTCTTTCGTAGAAAGCGCGGCAAAGAACTTCAATAAAGGATTATTGAAAATCAAAACGCCGAGCCCTTTCGACTCTCGGCGTTTTGCGGTTCTATAGCCGGTTCTTTTTCCGTCCGCTTTGCTTTTGGCTCCCTTGCTTTGGTCTGTTATATAACGCCGCCCGTGCAGAAATCTGCACGGGCGGCTCATAACTATTCCGCGCACCATGCCTGCCCCGGACGCGTACGTCCGGGATTTTTTCTTTTTTCGCTTGACATTGACGCAACGTCAAGTGATATGATATAATATAGAAGGGGCGAGGAGATGTATCAAAAGCAATTGTATGATATTGCAGAGGTTTGCAAAATGCTTGGCACAACGTCAAGGACGCTTCGCTTTTATGAGGAAAAAGGGATCATTCAAAGCACCACAGTCGGATTGTCGTCTCGCCGACAATATACCGAAGAGCAACTATCTCATATCAAAAACGTTCTTGTTCTTCGCACGTTGGGGTTGTCCGTAAAGGCGGTTGCAGAGTTGCAAACCAAAGAAACGGATTTGAAGGGTGCCGTCCTTTCTAAACGCGCGGAAATATTGGCGTCTATCGATTCTCGCATTCGTGAAATCAGTCTTTTAAATGAAGCTTTGTCTGCGCTTGAATCGGGAAAAGATATTTTTGCCGAGAATTGGCACGTTTCTTCTGCCGTGAACGCAGAAGAAAAAGGAATCGCTCGTATTTGTACAGATGCCATTATAAGCGGAGATACCGACGCGCTCTATGAACATTTGAGTCCTCGTTTGACAGAATATATGCCAAAAGACGTTTACCGTGTTGTTCGAAAAGACACGTTGGCTCCTCTTGGCGATTATGTTTCGGTTGATAAAACCGCCGCAGACGATAAGATCTCAAACAAAGTATATTGTTTCGTCAAGTATTCAAAACTTGGTCTTAAAATCACATACGTATTCCACGGCGGAAAAATAGCCGGGCTCTGGCTTGGATATTATGATATGAACGCGAGGTGAAACGATGAAAACGAAGAGAATTGCTTTTGTTCTTCTGACAACGGTTCTTGCCTTTTCTTTGACCGCCTGCAACGTAAATTGGTTCGATCGGCATTATGACGTTCCGTGGTGGGTGATTGCTGTTCCGGTAGTTGTCTTTTCCGCAATCGTGTGTTTTGCCGCTGGAAAGTATATCGCATCCAAGAAATACGTCTGCCCCAAATGCAACAAATCTTTTTATCCAAAATGGTGGCAGGCGTTTTCCTTTCATATGAATGGCTACCGCGTTTTCAAATGTCCTCATTGTGGAAGAAAGGGCTTTTGTTCGCTTTCAAAAGAATCGGATGATTGACGATGATTGGTTTATTATCACGAAGCCCGCGCCGAACGGCGCGGGCTTCAATTCATGCAAACGCAGTTTGCAATTCACGCCGCTTCGCGGCAATTCACGGCGTTCGCAAACGCCCTTCCTTCGGTCTCTTTCTCGCGGCGCTCGCTTTCCCGAGCGCCGCATATCGAGCGGGCGCCCCGTCGGGGGCGCCCGCATCTTTCATTTTTTCAGAAACTTTTTGAAGAACCCGCTCTTCTTCGCGTTGTTCCCGTCTCCGCAGGATTGGGCGAACTCGTTCAGCAGTTTCTTCTGACTTGCGTTCAGTCCCCTCGGCACCTCGACGTTGACGGCGAAGATCAGGTCGCCGCGGCGTTTGGAGGACACCGACGGCATTCCCTGCCCCTTGACGGTGAACTCGGTTCCCGTCTGCGTCCCCTCGGGGATCGTGAACTTGGTCTTGCCGGTCATCGTCGGCACCTCGATCTCGGCGCCGAGCGCGGCGTCGGTAAAGGCGATCGGGATCTCGCAATACAGGTTGCTCCCTCTCCGCTCGAAAAGCTCGTGCGGGCGCACGCGCACCTCGATCAAAAGATCCCCCGGCGCGCCGCCGTTCCGTCCGGCGTTGCCCTGCCCGCGCAGAACGATCCGCTGCCCGTCGTCGATCCCGGAGGGGATCGAGACCTCGAGGGTCTTGGTCAGTTTTACGTACCCGCTTCCGCGGCAGTTCTTGCAGGGGTTCTTGATCGACTTGCCGGTTCCCCGGCACGCCTGACAGGTCTGTTCGGACTGCATCATACCGAGCAGGGTCTGCCGCTGCGTAACGACCGTCCCCCGCCCGTGACAGACCGAGCAGGTCTCGATCTTGCTGCCCTTCTCGGCTCCCGTGCCGCCGCAATCGCCGCACTTTTCGATCCGATCGAACTTTACGTCGCGCTTGACGCCCGAAAACGCCTCGTCAAACGACAGATAGACCCGAAGCGCCACGTCCTCGCCGTCTATGCGGGCGTTTCTGCGGCTCGCGCCGCCGCCCCCGAAAAACGACGAAAAGATGTCGCCCATATCGAACCCGCCGAAGCCGCCGAACCCGGCGCCTCCGGCGCCTCCGCCGCCCCCGCCCATCGAGGGATCGAACGCGGCGTGACCGTACCGGTCGTAGGCGGCGCGTTTTTCCGCGTCGGAGAGGACCGAGTACGCCTCGTTCACTTCCTTGAACTTCGCCTCCGCCGCTTTGTCGCCGGGATGCAGATCGGGATGATACTGCTTCGCCAGTTTGCGGTAGGCGCTCTTGATCGCGGCGTCGTCGGCGCCTTTTTCGACGCCGAGCACCTCGTAATAGTCTCTTTTCGTTTCAGCCATACTGATTTTGTCCTCGGTTCGTTCCCCGGATCAGAAGCACAGATCCCGGTTTTTATTATACTCGGTCGGAAGTCCCGACGCATACAGATGCGCGTCGCCCGAAAGCTGAAGCAGTTTCGGGATCACGACTCCGTCGCTCTCCTGGAACCAGATCGCGCTGAACCCGGTATAGTTCTGATCGAATCGCGTCGACCAGAGCGGATACGGAAGATCGAGCACCGACGAGAAGAACAGCGTTCCGAAGCCCTGATGCCCGAAAAGCGCGATCCGTTCGTTCGTCGGAGCGACCGGAACGTAGCTTTTTGCCGCCCGGTCGTGTCTGTAGCCGAGCGACTCGAGCCACGCGTCGACCTCGCGGTTGATCCGTTCTACCCCGTCTTTGAAGCGATTGGGGGGAAAGCCCGGCGCCTCGTACCATTTGTCGCCGAGCGAGATCACCTCGGGAGAGGACAGTTTGCGGCGGACCGACGGGATCGAAAAGCACCACATCCTGTGTCCCGGGTTCCTGTCGTCCTCGACCGCCATCTCTTCCCACGCGTGTCCCTCTTTGCACCAGTCGAGCGGAATGATCTCGCACCGGGTAAGTTCCGCCGCCGGCTGCGCCGTCTGAAGCGCGCGGATCGACGTGGAACTGTAGATCCTGTCCAGCCCGTAGCGGGCAAGGCGCCGCCCGATCGCCTCCGCCTGGCGCTTCCCGTTCGGGGTCAACTCGTCGGGGTGGTAGGTCGGTTCGCCGTGGCGAACGTAGAACAAAAGCATTTCGGGTCCCTCTCCCTTTCGTTTGATTTCGGTTTCGTCCCGGGCGCGGTCGGCGTCAGAAGCGCAGGTCCCGGTTGTATTCGGTCGGCAGATCCGCGGCGTACAGGTGCGCGTCGCAGGACAGTTCCAGCATCCGCGGGACCGCGATCCCGTCGTGCTCTGCAAACTCGAACACGGTCACCCCGGTATAGCTCTGGTCGAATCGCGACGCGACCAGCGGATACGGAATGTCGAGCAGCGACGAGAAAAACAGGGAGCCGAATCCCTGATGCGCGAACAGCGCGACGCGCTCTTCGGTCGGATTTTCGGCAATATAGCACCGGTTTTCCCGATCGTGCCGATACCCGAGCGAGAGCAGAAACGCGTCGGTCTCACGCCCCACCCGTTCCACGCCTTTGCGGAAACGGTTCGGAGGAAGACAGGGCGCTTCGTACCATTTGTCGCCAAGAGAGAGCACTTCGGGCGAACCGAACGCCCGCAGCAGCGACGGGACCTGGAAGCACCACTTCCGGCTGCCGTCCTCGTCCTCGACCGTTATCTCGCCCCAGGCGCGGCCCTCCTCACACCAGTCGAGCGGAACGATCTCGCGCCGCGCCAGTTCCGCCGCGGGTCGCGCGGTCTGCATCGCCCGGTTCGCGGGCGAAGAGTAGATCTTATCGAGCCCGAAGCGGGCGAGTCGGCGCCCGACCGCCTCCGCCTGCCGTTCTCCGATAGGAGTCAGCGCGTCGGGATGATAGGTCGGTTCCCCGTGGCGAACGTAAAACAGAAGCATTTCGGTCCTCTCTTGTCCTCGATTTCAAAAAAGCCGTGTCCCGGGGGAGAACGTCGGTCTCCCCCGGAACGGTTTGGTCAGTTCTTGTCGGTCTTGTCTTCGAAGTCGGCGCCGTACACGTTGCCGTCGCCGCCCTCGGTCGCGCCGCCGGCGGCTCCGCCCTGCGGATTCGCCTGCGCGTAGAGCTTCTCGGCGAGCGGATAGAACGCCTTTTCAAGCGCCTCGGTGTCCTCCTTGATCTGCTCGGAGGGCCCGTTCTTCAAGGTCTCTTTCAGCTTCTCGATCGCGGAATTGACCGGCGCCTTATCGTCGTCGGAGAACTTGTCGCCCGCCTCGGAGATCGATTTCTCGATCTGGAAGATCATCGTTTCGGCGCGGTTCTTCACCTCGACCGCCTCTTTGTTCTTCTTGTCCTCTTCGGCGAACTTCTCGGCTTCCTTGACCGCCTTCTCGATATCCTCTTTCGACATATTGGTCGAACTCTTGATCGTGATGTGCTGTTCCTTGCCGGTGCCCTTGTCAAGCGCCGTGACGTTCACGATGCCGTTGGCGTCGATATCGAAGGTGACCTCGATCTGCGGCACGCCGCGCGGCGCGGGAGCGATCCCGTCGAGGTTGAAGCGACCGAGGGTCGTGTTGCCCGCCGCCATCTCGCGCTCGCCCTGCAGGACGTGGATCTCGACCGACGTCTGGTTATCGGCGGCGGTGGAGTAGATCTGGCTCTTCTTGACCGGGATGGTCGTGTTGCGGTCGATGATCCGGTTGAACACGCCGCCGAGCGTCTCGATGCCGAGCGACAGCGGAGTCACGTCGAGCAGCAGAACGTCCTTGACGTCGCCGCCGAGCACGCCGCCCTGGATCGCCGCACCGATCGCGACGCACTCGTCGGGGTTGATGCCCTTGAAGGGCTCTTTGCCGGTGAACTTTTTGACCTCTTCCTGCACGGCGGGGATACGGGTCGAACCGCCGACGAGCAACACCTTCGAGATGTCGGATACGCTGATCCCGGCGTCCTTGATGACCTGCTTCGTCGGACCCATCGTCGCCTCGACGAGGTCGCGGGTCAGTTCGTCGAACTTCGCGCGGGTAAGCGTCGCTTCAAAGTGTTTCGGTCCGGTGGCGTCCGCCGTGATGAAGGGCAGCGAGATCGTGCTCTGCATCATACCGGACAACTCGATCTTCGCCTTCTCCGCCGCCTCTTTCAGCCGCTGGAGCGCCATCTTGTCTTTTTTCAGATCGATGCCGCCGTTCTCGCGGGCGAAGGTCTCCGCCATCCAGTCGATGATCTTCTCGTCAAAATCGTCGCCGCCCAGGCGGTTGTTGCCGGCGGTCGCGAGGACCTCGAAAACGCCGTCCGAGATCTCGAGCAGCGAAACGTCGAAGGTGCCGCCGCCGAGGTCGAAGATCAGGATCTTCTGCTCGCCTTCCTTATCCAATCCGTACGCGAGCGCCGCCGCCGTCGGCTCGTTGATGATCCGCAGAACGTCAAGCCCCGCGATCTTGCCGGCGTCCTTGGTCGCCTGCCGCTGCGCGTCCGAGAAGTAAGCGGGGACGGTGATGACCGCCTGCTTGACTTCACAGCCGAGGAACGCCTCGGCGTCCGCCTTCATCTTCTGAAGGATCATCGCCGAGATCTCCTGCGGCGAATACTTCTTGCCGTCGATCTCGACCTTCGCGTCGGAACCCATCTTCCGCTTGATCGACATCACCGTCCGGTCGGGGTTGGTGATCGCCTGCCGCTTCGCGACCTGACCCACCATACGCTCGCCGGTCTTCGAGAACGCGACCACCGACGGGGTGGTGCGGTTGCCTTCGGGGTTGGGAATGACGGTGGGCTCGCCGCCCTCGTAAACCGCCACGCAGGAATTCGTCGTTCCAAGGTCAATACCGATGATTTTTGCCATGATCTGTTACCTCCGTATTATACAGCAATCTTACTTAATTTGTTTGATATTTCAATTCGCGACCTTGACCATCGCGTACCGGATGATCTTGTCGCCGCGCCTGTATCCGGGCTGGAAGACCTCGACGATCTCGCCCTCGCCCTTCGTTTCGTCCTCTTCGTGCATGATCGCGTTGTGCAGGTTGGGATCGAACTTGTCGCCGACCGCGCCGAACGCCGTCACACCGAGTTTCGCGAGGCATTCGGAGAGCGCGTTCATCGTCAGACGCAGCCCCTCCGCCACCTTTTCTCCGTCGCCGTCGGAATACTTTCCGGCACGTTCGAGGTTGTCGGCGATCGGCAGGATCGCTCCGACGACGTCCGAAACGGCGTCGGTGTAGATCCCGTCGCGCTCTTTCTGCGACCTTCTTCGGAAATTGTCGTACTCGGCGAACATCCGGAGATACTTCTCTTTCTCTTCGGCGAGGACCCGCTCGAGTTCCGCCGCCTTTTCCTTCAGTGCCGCGAGTTCGCGTTTTTCTTCCCGCGCCTTGTGCTTATGCTCGCGCTCGTTCTCCGGAGCGTCCGGCGCGGGCGTTTCTTCCGCGGGAGTCTCCGGCGTCGCAGGCGCAGGTTCCTCTTTTTCGATCTCTTCGACCGGGGTTTTGTTCTCTTCCATGCGCAATTCTTCCTTTCGCGGTCTAACTGCCGTTCTCCGGCTCTTCGTCGTCCTTCAGCAGATGGTCGATCCCCGCCGCCAGTTCGTCGATGGTGGAAATGACCTTTGCGTAGTCCATCCGGCGGGGTCCGATGACCCCGATGGCGCCCACGACCCTGCCGTCCCGCCGCACCGTCTTGAAGACGAGCGTGGAGTTTGACATCACCTTGACGTTGTTCTCGCTTCCGATATAGACGTTCACGTCCCGGCTGTCGCGGCCGGTACTGATGACGTCGAGCAGCGGCTCCTTGGTTTCAAGCAGATCCATCACCGACCGGAGTTCGCCGACGTCGGAATACTCGGGATACTGAAGCAGTCGGTTGACGCCCTCGACCTGCAGATCCCCTCCGACGTCCTCGGTCAGCGTGTCGTAGATCGCCGAAACGATCGGATGAACCACCGTTGAGACGCTTCCCATCCGGCTCTCGAGTTCGCGGATGCGGGGAAGCGAGATCTCCTCGACCGTCGCGCCCGAAATCAGCTCGTTCAGCGCCGCGATCAGGCGTTCGGTATCCTCCTCCCCGAAGGAGAAGGAAAGCCGGATGTTCCGGGTCTTGACGCTTCCGTCGTCGAGCAGCATCACGAGGACGAAGTTCCTCGAGTCGCGGTAGATCCCCTCGAACTTTTCGACGCGGCGCCCGACGGCGCGCGGTTTGACCGAAAAGCCGGTGTAGTTGGTGATCCGCGACGCCAACCGCGACGCCTCCGCGAGAATGCCGTCCATTTCGCTGACCTTCTGCCGCAGCGTCCGGTTGATCTGATCGATCTCGTCGGTCGTCATCCGGTAATGGCGCAGCAGGGCGTTCACGTAATAGCGGTAGCCGAGTTCGGAAGGGACCCGCCCCGCCGACGTGTGCGGCTGTTCAAGCAGCCCGAGCGACTCGAGTTCCGCCATTTCGTTCCGGATCGTGGCGGAGGAACAGTTCAGCCCGGCGTCCTGCGCCAGATACTTCGACCCCACCGGCTCGCCGTACGCGATGTGCGCGTCGATGATCGCCTTCAGGATCTTTTTCTTCCGATCGGAGAGCAGGATCTCTTCGTCCCGCCCCATCAGTTCCGTCATGGTTTCCTCCTCCCCCGTTCTTTCCGGGCGATCCGCCCTTGTCTTAGCACTCGAAGCGGCTGAGTGCTAATTTCATGATATAAGATACCACCGGAACCGGCTTTTGTCAAGGGTTCGGGGGCGGATTTTTGTGAACATTTTGTTAATTCGGTGCTGCGACTGCTAAAAACAGCTCGGAGAAGCGAAAAAGGGCGCGCGGAACAAATCCGAAAAAACCTCTGCTCTTTCGTTCCGCCGACTATTGACTTTGTAAAATATATATAGTATAATGTTTGCTGGGAGTTTTCATTCGCCCGACGTGTAACGGGCGATTCGGACGCTCCCCTGCCCGTCAGAACGGGCGCATATCAAATCCCTCCGGCTTTCTTTTTGCCCGCGGACATAAAGCGCTTTCCCCTCTCCCGGAGCGAAGAACGCCGAGAACCGACGCGGCGCGCGTCCCGTTGGATCCGAACGGACGCGGTCTGCCGCACACCCCCGCAAAATACGAATAAGAAAGGAAACGAAATGGATCTTGTCTTGTACATCATCGTGGCGGTCGCCGCGCTTACGGTCGGCGTGCTTGCCACCTACCTGTTCTTAAAGAAGCGCGGCGCCTCCAAACTCGCCTCCGCAGAAGCGGAAGCGAAGCAGATCCTGGAAACGGCGATCCGCACCGCAGAAACGCGCAAGAAAGAAGCGCTGCTCGAGGCGAAGGAAGAAAGCCTCCGGCTGAAGAACGACGCCGACGCGGAGATCAAGGAACGCAGACGCGAGATCTCGCGTCAGGAACACCGGCTCGCCCAGAAAGAGGAGAATCTGGACGGCAAACTGGAAAGAATGGAGAAAAAGGAGGTCGCCCTCCAGCAGAAATACAAGGAAGCGGAGGACAAGATCGCCGAGGTCGCGGCTCTGAAAGAGACCGAGACGGTCAAACTGGAGAAGATCTCCGGAATGACGAGCGACGAAGCGAAGCGCGAGCTGCTCGATAAGCTCTCGGGAGAGTTGCAGCACGAGACCGCCCTGAAACTCTCCGAATACGAGGCGCAGTTCCGCGAGGAAGCCGACGCGAAGGCGAAGGACATCCTCTCGCTCGCGATCCAGCGCTGCGCCGCCGACCACGTCAGCGAGGTCGCCATCTCGGTCGTCTCGCTCCCGAACGAGGATATGAAGGGACGGATCATTGGCCGCGAGGGGCGGAACATCCGAACCATCGAGACCTTGACCGGCGTGGAACTGATCATCGACGACACCCCCGAGGTCATTACGATCTCCGGGTTCGATCCCGTCCGGCGCGAGATTGCACGGCTCGCGCTCGAAAAGTTGATCGCCGACGGGCGGATCCATCCCGCGCGTATTGAAGAAATGGTGGAAAAAGCCCAGCGCGACGTCGAACAGTCGATCAAGCAGGCGGGCGAAAAAGCCGTCTTCGAGACCGGCGTCCACGGGCTGAACCCCGAACTTGTCAAACTGCTCGGACGGCTGAAATACCGGACGAGTTACGGACAGAACGTCCTGCGCCACTCGATCGAAGTTTCGCTTCTTTCGGGGATCATGGCGGACGAACTCGGCGTCGACTCCACGCTTGCCAAACGGGCGGGTCTGCTCCACGATATCGGTAAGGCGCTGACCGCCGAGATCGAGGGCTCGCACGTCCAGCTCGGCGTCGACGTCGCGAAGAAGTACCACGAGAGCAAAGACGTGATCCACGCGATCGAGGCGCACCACGGCGACGTCGAGGCAAAATCGATCGTCGCTCTGCTCGTGCAGGCGGCGGACGCCATTTCGGCGGCACGGCCGGGCGCGCGGCGCGAAAACGTCGAGAACTACATCAAGCGGTTGCAGAAGCTCGAGGAGATCTCCTCCGAGTTCAACGGCGTCGACAAGTCCTTCGCCATCCAGGCGGGACGCGAGGTGCGCGTGATCGTCAAGCCCGAAATGATCGGCGACGACGAAATGAAACTGCTCGCGCACGACATCGCCAAGAAGATCGAGGGCGAACTCGAATATCCCGGACAGATCAAGGTCAACGTGATCCGGGAGAGCCGCTATACCGACTACGCGAAATAATCCCCGGGGCAGTCGCGTCCGGCGCAGACCGAAAAGCGCGAAGATCGTCTGAAAAATCGCAACGCGATCGGGTTCCGCCTTTTTCAAGAGGTGAAAACTCTTCGGATTTTTCGTTTTTATTCAAGCGCTTTTCCGTCCCCCGTTCTCGCCCTCTCGACGTACGTCAGAGAGCGAGAGCGGGGCTTCTGCGTTCGGCTGCGAGCGCCCCGTCTGCTTTTTTTGGAGGTTTTCAGTATGCTTCGTGTCCTTGCCCTCGGCGACGTCCTTTCTCCCGCGACGGTCGGGTTTCTTTCCCGTCGGCTCTGGAGTTTCCGGCGTGAAATGAAGGTGGATTTTACCGTCGTGAACGGCGAGAACGCCGGATTCCTCTCGGGGATCGGGCAGAAGGACGCCGCGCTTCTCCTGGACGGCGGCGCCGACTGCATCACCGGGGGGAATCACACGATGGCGGCGAAATCGATCTACTCGACCCTCGACTCGTCCGATCGGGTGCTTCGCCCGATCAATCTTGCCGACGGCGTTCCGGGGGCGGGCTATACGATCCTGCCCGCCCGCGACCGGCGGATCCTCGTTTTCTCGGCGCTCGGCTGCCTCTTTATGGAGGCGGGCACGCCCGATCCGGTACCGTACGTCGAGCGCGTGCTTCTGCGCGAGGCGGGCAGATACGACGTCTCGATCCTCGATCTGCACGCCGAGGCGACCGGCGAAAAACTTGCCGCCGCGCACCGGCTCGACGGCAAAATCTCGGCGATCTACGGAACGCATACGCACGTTCCGACGGCAGACGAAACGGTTTTGCCGCACGGGACCGGTTATATTTCCGACGTCGGTTTTTGCGGGCGCACCGGCGGCATCCTCGGCGTGAAAACCGAGGTGATGACCGAGCGGCAAAGAACGCGCCTCCGCTACTCCTACGCCGAGGCGGAAGGTCCCTTCCGTGCGCAGGGCGTGCTCTTCGACCTCGACGAACGGACCGGAAGAACGCTGGCTCTGCGCCGCGTCGAGTTCGGCGAATAAACGCTTCTCATCCCCAAGACAAGCGAGGAACGACGATGCTTTATAAGAAGAAGGAAGCGAAAACGCTGTCGGAAGAACTCTTCCGCCACCCGACAAGCGAATACCGCGGCGCGCCCTTCTGGGCGTGGAACTGCCACCTTGAAAAGGACGAGCTGCTCCGGCAGCTCGACGTTCTGCGGGAAATGGGCTTCGGCGGCGCGCATATGCACGTCCGCACGGGGCTGGATACCCCTTACCTCTCCGACGAGTTCTTTGATCTCGTCTGCGCCTGCGTTGACAAATCCGAAAAAGACGGGCTTCTCGCCTGGCTTTACGACGAGGATCGCTGGCCGTCCGGCGCGGCGGGCGGCCTCGTAACGAAAGACGAGCAATACCGGCAAAGAACCCTTCTGTTTACAAAAACCCCCTACCGGGATGGCGAAAGCGGCGAGGGTCTTACCGATTCGAGCGCCGCGGCGAAACGGTCGGGCAACGGCAAACTGCTTGCCCGCTACCGGATCCGGCTGAACGAAGCGGGCGAACTCGCCGCCTACGAGCGGATCCCCGACGGCGCGTCCGCCGAAGCGGCGGACGGAGAAGAGATCCGGTACGCCTACCTTGAAACGCCGCTTGAAAATCCGTGGTTCAACAATCAGACCTATCTGAACACGCTGGATCCGAAGGCGGTCGCGCGCTTTATCGAGGTGACGCACGAAAACTATCGGCGGCGGCTTTCGTCTTCGTTCGGGAAAACGGTTCCCGCGATCTTCACCGACGAGCCGCAATTCACGCGGAAAACGGTCCTTCCGTTTGCCGAAAGCGACCGCGACGTGACCCTCCCCTTCTCGGACGACCTGGAACAGACCTTTTCCGCCGCTTACGGCGAATCGCTTCTCGACCGGCTGCCCGAGTTGATCTGGGAACTGCCGGACGGCGCCGTTTCCCGGATCCGCTATCTCTATCACGACCACGTCGCCGAGCGGTTCTCCTCGGCGTTTGCCGATCAGATCGGCGCGTGGTGCGATCAAAACGGGCTGATGCTGACCGGGCACATGATGGAGGAACCGACGCTGAAAAGCCAGACCTCCGCGCTCGGCGAAGCGATGCGCTCCTACCGCGCCTTCGGTCTTCCCGGGATCGATATGCTCTGCGCCCGCCACGAGTTCACGACGGCAAAACAGGCGCAGTCCGCCGTTCACCAGTACGGGCGGGAGGGAATGATCAGCGAACTGTACGGCGTGACGGGCTGGGACTACGATTTCCGCGGTCACAAACTGCACGGCGACTGGCAGGCGGCGCTCGGCGTGACGGTACGCGTCCCGCACCTCGCGTGGGTGTCGATGAAGGGAGAGGCGAAACGCGACTATCCTGCCTCGATCAACTATCAATCCCCGTGGTATAAGGAATACCGATACGTCGAGGATCACTTCGCGCGGATCGCGACGGCGCTGACGCGCGGGAAACCGATCGTCCGGGTCGGCGTGATCCACCCCGTCGAGAGCTACTGGCTCCATTGGGGTCCCGCCGAACAGACGGCTTTGATCCGCGACAAACTCGAAAAACGGTTTTCTTCGCTGACCGAATGGCTTCTCTTCGGCGCCGTCGATTTCGATTTCGTTTCCGAATCGCTTCTGCCGTCCCTCTGCCCGTCGCCCGACGCGCCGCTCCCGGTCGGAGAAATGCGCTACGACGTCGTGATCGTGCCGGGCTGCGAGACGCTTCGTTCTTCGACCCTCGACCGCCTCGAGGTCTTCTCCGCGCGCGGCGGTCGTCTGCTCTTTCTCGGCGAGGCGCCGCGTTACGAGAACGCCGCGCCCTCCTCGCGCGGACGGGCGCTGTGGGAACGCTCGGAAAAGATCGCCTTCGAGCGCTCCGACCTGCTCGCCGCGCTCTCCCCCGTGCGCGAGATCGAACTCCGGGACGCGTCGGGTTCGCTCTCCGATCGTCTCGTGTCGCAGCTCCGGCAGGACGGCGACGACCGCTGGCTCTTCCTCGCGCAGGGAAAGGACCCCTATAACAAGGACGTTTCCACTCATACCGACGTGACCGTCCGCGTCCGCGGCGCCTTCCGTCCGATCCTCTTCGATACGCTGACGGGCGACGTCTCGCCGCTTCCGTACCGTCTCGAGGGAGACCGTACCGTCTTCGTCCGTCGCTTCTACGACTGCGACAGTCTGCTCGTAAAACTGGTCCCCGCCTGCGACGAACCGCAAAACGAAATCTTTTCGGCGGACTCTCCGAAAAAGAAAACCTCTCTTCCGCTTCCCTGCCGCGTCGCGTATACGCTTGACGAACCGAACGCACTTGTGCTCGATTGCGCGGAGTATGCGCTTGACGGCGGGACGTTCCGACCGAAAACCGAGATCCTTCGGATCGATACTCTGCTCCGCCGCGAACTCGGGTGGCTCGGCGGAACGCGGTGGGACGCGCTCGGTTCGACGCCGCAGCCCTGGGTGCTGCCGCCCGAGATCCCAAAACACCTGGTCACGCTCCGCTATACCGTTCTGTCGGACGTCGATCTGCCCGCCGCCGAACTGGCGCTTGAGGACGCCGAGGATGCGACGATCGAATGGAACGGTACGCCGATCGAGCGAAATCCGGAGGGGTTTTACGTCGATCGCTCTATCAAACGGGTTCCTTTGCCGGGAATTAAGCGCGGTAAAAACCTGCTGACGGTCACGCTTCCCTACGCGAAACGCGTTTCGCTCGAGCGGATCTATCTGCTTGGGGAGTTCGGCGTTTCGGTCGACGGGGAGGAAACGCGGATCACGGAGAAGCCCGGTTCGGTCGGCTTCGACGATATTACCCGGATCGGATTCCCGTTCTTCTCCGGCGTTTTCCGCTATGAGATCCCGTTCGAGGCGAACGGGGGCGAACTTGCCCTGACCGTTCCGCATTACCGCGGCGCGCTGATCGCCGCCGCACTGGACGGAGAAACCGTCGGACGGATCATTTATCCCCCCTATCGGCTCTCGCTCGGCGCGCCCGCAAAAGGTGCGCATACCCTGACGCTTTCGCTCTACGTCTCGCGGCAGAACGGCTTCGGTCCTTTCCATAACGCCGACGAGAAGCACGCCTGGGAAGGTCCCGGCGCCTGGCGTACCGGCGACGATAAATGGACCGATTCCTACCGCCTGACCCGCGAAGGCGTCCTGACGAAACCGGTTCTGACCGAGGAGGTCAAGTGAGGGCACTGCGGCGGCAGAGGAAGGTTAAGGAGTACGAGGAATTCCCGCTTTCTTGTAAGAAAGCGGGGTAAAGAACTTCATAATGGGATCATTGCAAAACGGCGCCCCCTTTCGACTGACGCCGTTTTGCGGTTCTATAGTCGCAACCAAAACAATTGTCTTTGCTTTTTTGCCGACAGAAGCGTGTCATAGCGCCCCTTCCTGTCTCTTCACGCCCGCAGGGGTAGCGAACGAAAACGCCCCGTTGGGGAGTTTTCGTAAAGCGATGTCGCCCAAAAAGCCCGTTTGAAGGAGCGCGCCGGCAAGCGACGCGCAAACGGGACTTGACGGCGACGGGGAGGGACCCCGCGAGGCACGTCACTGGGCGCATCGCGCCCACATCATCAGCCCCATCGGGGCTACCTCACTGTTGCGCCCCGCGCAACACATCACAAAACGCGCCGGACTGTTCCGGCGCGTTTTCCCCATCCGGGGGTGCTTTATAAAAATCCTTTATTTCTCGTCGATTTTGAGTTTTTTAATTCTCTTTTTTGCTTTGCCGACGTCGCGGAGCATCCGGCGGGTGTCGCGGAAAAAGCGGATGGTGGACGGGCGGTGATTGACGATCTTGACGGGGAGTTCGCCGAACTTTACGCCGAGTTTCTGTCCGATTTTGATCGCCTCGTAATCAAAGGCGAAGCGATCGACTTCGCAGAGTGAAAAGATCTTTTTCGCCTCGTCGTGCCGAAACCCTTTCAACCCGGTCTGGGAATCCGAGAGCGAGAGTCCGCCGTAAAACCGGAGCAGCGAGAGATAGCATTTCGAGACGATCTTGCGGGTGAAGGTATAGCCCGCGTAACCCTCGGGGTGTTTGACCCGCGATCCGACGACGGCACCGTATTCCGGATGCTGATCAAAGACGTCCGCCATCTCTTTTACAACGTCAAGCCCGTAGGCGAGATCGCAATCGGTAAAGACAATGAGATCTCCTTCTCCCGCCAGCATTCCCTGCCGGACGGCGTACCCCTTCCCCCGATTGGGCTGATACGAGATATACCGGATCCTGCCGCCGCAGACTTCGTCAAGAATACTTTTCGACGAATCGGTCGATCCGTCGTCGATGAAAACGACTTCGTAATCTTCTCCGAAGGTTTTTTCCATATAGTCGCGAACGGTTTTTTCGGTATCTCTCAGAATGATTTCTTCGTTATAGAGCGGAATACAGAGCGTAATTTTCATAATCAGATCCTCCGACGCCCATTATAACATTCTTTTCGCGTTTTTTCAAGACGCTGTTTTTTTATTTTTTCAAAAAAACTTTTCCACATAGTTGAAAAAAGTTAGAATCTATGCTATAATGAGTTGTAGATATTCTAAATTGGAGTATAAATATATTACGCGCGAGCACGACGGCTGATCTGCCGAAGGGAAAGGAACGTCCGATGGACACGTTGAAAGATATCGAAACGTCGGTTCTGGAACAGTTAAAATTGATGTTTGCGCCCACAATCTACGAACTCTGGTTCAAGAGTCTGCAGTTGGTTTCTCTTGACGGAGATACCGCCGTTTTTTCAACCGACAGCAATTTTAAGCAGGACCTGATCAGTAAACGGCACGCCTCGTCGATTTGCGACGCGCTTCAAAAAGTGATCGGTTTTGAGGTCAGGATCGTCGTGGAATCCCGGGAGGATCGCGAGGGCTTTCACCCGCCGAAAATTGAGGACAAACCGGAAGAAAAGAAACCGACGGACAGTTTGCTGCAGGATGATTTTGAGCAAAAAAGGATTGATCCCGAAGAGGCGATCGAGAGTTCTTCAATCATTGACGAATACACGTTTGAGAACTTTATCGAGGGAGAATCCAACCGTTTTGCGCTCGCCGCCTGCCGGGCTGTCGCTCTCTATTCCAGTTCCCCCGATAAAAAGGATGAAATGGACGTCTCAACCTACAATCCTCTCTTTATCTACGGACCGAGCGGCGTCGGAAAAACGCATCTGCTGTTTGCCGTGACGAACGAGATCAAAAAGAAGAATCCGCGCTGTAAAATCGTTTATAAAAAAAGCGAAGAGTTTACAAACGAACTGATCGAGAGTCTGAAAAACGGAACGCAGGATAAGTTCCGTCAACATTACAGAAACGCCGACGTTCTTCTGATCGACGACGTACAGTTCATCGCCGGCAAGGAATCGACGCAGGAAGAGTTCTTTCATACTTTTTCAACGCTTTACGAAAACGGAAAACAGATCATTCTGACTTCCGACCGTCCCCCGAAAGACATCAAAACGCTGGAAGACCGGCTTCTCACTCGCTTTATTTGGGGCTTGCTCGCCGACATTCAACCGCCGAGCTTCGAGCTTCGTACCGCCATCATCAATAAGAAAGCGGAAAATCTGAATATCGCCATTCCGGTCGACGTCGTTGAATATCTGGCTACGAAACTGCAGAACAACATTCGTCAAATCGAGGGTTCCATCAAGAGGATCGCCGCCATCAGTCTCCTGACCGGCTCGCCCGTCACAACCGATCTGTGCCGCCGTGCCATTTCGGATATTCTTTCGGGAAACGAACCGGTTGACGTGACGGTCGATCGTATCATCACGATCGTTTCCAAGAGGCTGAATATCCCGGTTGAAGACATTCGTGCGAAACGCAGAACGGCAAACGTCGTCAACGCCCGTCATATCTGCATCTACATGATCCGTCAGTTGACCGACGTCTCCTTCAATACCCTCGGCGAGATCTTTGACCGCGATCACGCAACGATCATAGCGGCGTTTAGAAAGGTGGACTCCGCGATGGCGTCCGACTCTGAATTTGCGGCATTCGTCAATGAAATGATGGACGAGATCCGAAACTGACTTTTCCACTTTTCTTTGTGGTTATCTTTCTTTTTTCAGGTTAATTTCCTGTGAATTGAGAGTGGATAACTTTCCCCGTTTCCCTTTTCCTTTTCTTCCCCTTTTTTCCGCTTTTTTCTCCACCTCCGTTCAACGGGGCGAAAGTGGGGAAAAAAGTGCCGGAAGGCACCGCTTTTATTTATCCTTTTTCATTTTCCACCGTTTCAACGTCCCCTACTACTTCTTCTAAAATCCCTGTTCTTTATTCTTTTGTTTTTCAAACCCGCACGATAAATCAAACCAAATCCAAAGACCGGATTCACCCGGCGGAAAGGAACGACCATGAAGGTTATTTTTTCGAAACCCGCGCTGCTTGAGGGATTGGTTCCCACAATGAGCACCGTCTCCAGCAAAAACACCATTACCCCGATTGAAGGTATTCTGATCGAAACGATCGGGGAGACCTCCGTTCGCCTTTCCTCCTACGATATGAATAAAGGAATGAGAACGACGGTCGAAGCGATTTCAATTATTGAAGAAGGAAACTGTATCATCAACGCGCAACGTCTTCTCCAGATCGTAAAACTGCTCGGGGAGGATGAGATTACGCTTGAGATAGGAGAGGATCACAAAGCGTCGATCTCGGCGGGGGCGTCCTCCTTCTCGCTGCAGTCGCTTCCCGGATCCGATTTTCCGAATCTTCCGGAACTTTCGGGAGATACCGGATTCTCGGTTTCCGCCGGCGTATTGAAAAGAATGATCGGAAAAGTTCTTCATTCGATCGCCGAACAGGACAGCCGTCAGATGCTCTGCGGCGCGTTCTTCACGGTGGAAGGTAATCGGATGGATATCGTCTCCTGTGACGGTTATACGCTTTCCAAATGCCACGTGGAGAGCAATATTCAGGATATCGGCCGGATCTCGTCCACGCATTTCTCCTTCATTATTCCGGGTCACGCGCTGAACGAAATGATCCGCATTCTTCCCGACAAGGATGAAGAGACGAAAATCTATCTGTCGCGCAAACACGCGATCATGGAATTAAAGGATATGATCTTCTTTACCCGTATGATCGACAGCGAGTATATGGATTATCAGCGGATTCTTCCGAAGGCGCAGGATATTTTCGTCAAGATCGATCGTGAGCGTCTGATGGAAGGATTGGAAAGAGCCAATCTCGTCGCGGAAGAAAAAATTCAGGGGAACGGAAAATCCTACGTGAAGATTGAAATCAAAGGCAACGTTTTCAGTCTGTCCTCCAATTCCGTCAACGGTTACGTTTACGACGAAATGGAGTGTGAACACGAGGGTGAAGACATTGCGATCGGTTTCAACTGCCGGTTTCTGATCAACAGTATCCGCGCTTCCGAAGGAAAACGGATCTATATGACCCTGAAATCGCCTACCCAATCGATCACGGTAGAGCCGGTAGAGGAAGAATGGGAAGAAAAAGACGGCTTCCGTTTCTTCTATATGATTCTGCCGGTCCGGATGAACGAGCAGCCGACGGCGGAGGAAGAATAAAAACCGACCGACGGGGGGCGTAAAATGAATCTGACCACCCTGACGGCGGAAAATTATAGGAATATAGCGTCGGCGCGCCTTTCCTTCGTTCCCGGCGTCAATCTTCTGTTCGGACAGAACGCGCAGGGAAAAACCAACGCGCTCGAATGTATCTACCTTTTTGCCCGCGGCAAGAGCTATCGCGGCGCGACCGACGACAATCTCGTCCGTTTCGGGGAAAAGGGATTTCGGATCGGGATCACTTTCCGGGCGGAACAGAACGAACAGAGTCTGGAATACCGCTACTGGGAGGGTTCGCGCAAACGGCTGAAAAACGGAGCGCCCGTCCGACTTTCCGAAATGATCGGGCTATTTCGGGCGGTCCTCTTCTGCCCCGAACATCTGTCGCTTGTCAAGGGGGCGCCGCAGGAAAGAAGAGCGTTTCTCAATATTGCGATCTCCCAATGTCGCCCGATCTACTTGAAACTTTGCGACGAGTATAATAAGATTCTTGAAAACCGGAACTGTCTGTTAAAAGAAATGCAGAAGGGATTCCGGTACGACGCGACCGAACTGGAGAGCTGGACCGAGCGGCTGTCCGACGTGTCGGCACAGATCGCCGCGTACAGGATCGCGTACATAAAAAAACTCGCCCCGCACGCAGCCGATCTGCTCTCCGATCTTTCCAAGAAACGCGAGACGCTCGAAATCGAGTACGAAAGCGAAGCGGAGGGAGAGAGCGCGGAAGAGATCAAAGCCGGTTACCGTCGTTTGTTTTCGGAGAAGATCGACCGCGAGATCGCGGCGGGATGTACGCTTTTCGGCGCGCACCGGGACGACGCGGATATCCGGATCAACGGTTTGTCCGCCCGCGCTTTTGCGTCGCAGGGACAGCAACGGTCGGTCGTTCTGGCGCTGAAACTCGCCGAGGGCGAGGTCTGCCGGGACGAGACGGGCGAATATCCCGTTTTCCTCTTCGACGACGTGATGAGCGAACTTGACGAAACCCGTCGGAGCTACGTCCTTCGGGAGACGGGAGACCGGCAGGTCATCCTGACCGCCTGCGAATCGGGGGGGTTTGACCCTCGCGCGGTCAATATGATCGCCGTCTCGGAAGGAATCTTCAGCGAACAAACTCCGAACGGGGGACAAAACGCGTGATGTATCTGCATATCGGGAACGGGGAGACCGTCCGGGTGCGCGACCTCGTCGCGTTCTTCGACTTCGATTCGATGACGGTCGCGTCGATCTCGCGCCGGTTCTTATCCGACGCCGAAAAGAAAAAACTGGTTTTTGACTGCGCCGGCGGCGAACTGCCGCGCAGCGTGCTTCTCGTCTCGGACGGGAAGACGGGGGGATCGAGGATCCTCTTCTCTCTTCTCTCGACCGCCGCTCTCCGCGCGCGGCTCGAAAACGCCTTGAACGACTGACTCCCAACGTTAAACGGTATCATATCGAAAGGAAGAAAACGACCATGACCGATGAAATGAAGGAACTTGAGACCGTGACCGAGGACGCCGACCTCGAACCCAAAGAGTACGAGGACGGCAATATCCGGGTGCTGGAGGGACTCGAAGCGGTTCGCAAACGCCCCGGTATGTATATCGGGACGACCTCTGCCGGCGGTCTTCACCACCTCGTTTACGAGATCGTGGACAACGCGATCGACGAGGTGCAATCGGGCGTCTGCGACACGGTGCGCGTCACGCTGAATCCCGACGGTTCGGTCACGGTAAAGGATAACGGGCGCGGGATCCCCGGGGGCATCAACCCCCAGACCGGGCTTCCCACCCTCGAGGTCGTTTATACCAAACTGCACGCGGGCGGTAAATTCGGCGACGGCGGCTACAAGGTCGCCGGCGGTCTTCACGGCGTCGGCGCGTCGGTCGCAAACGCGCTCTCCGAGTGGATGGAGGTCATCTCCTGTCACAACGGTCAGAAATACACCGAGCGGTTCGCGCGCGGCGAGGTCGACCGGCCCTTCGCCTGCGAGGGCGAAACCGACGATCATGGCGTCAGCGTCACCTTCAAGCCCGACGGCGAGATCTTCGAGGTCCTCGAGTTCGACTACGACACTCTGCTCAACCGGATGCGGGAGCAGGCGTTTCTGAACGCCGGGGTTCGGATCATCCTCGAGGACACCCGCCCCGATCTGGAGCGGAGCGACGATCTGCACTACGAGGGAGGAATCGCGAGTTACGTCGACTACCTGAACACTCTGAAGCATTGCGAGCGCATCCATCCCGACATTATTTATATGACGACCGGCAAGGCGCTTCCGTCCGCCGAGGTCGCGATCCAGTATAACGACAGCTACAACGAAACGGTCATCAGTTTCGCCAACAGTATGACGACGATCGAGGGCGGAACGCACGAGACCGGATTCCGTTCGGCGTTGACGCGGGTCTTAAACGACTACGCCCGTCGGATCGGCGCGCTGAAGGACTCCGACAAGAACCTGTCGGGCGAGGACGTCCGGGAGGGGATCACCGCCGTCATCTCGATCAAGATGGAGGACGCGCAGTTCGAGTCGCAGACCAAATCGAAACTCGGAAACTCCGAGATCCGCACGCTCGTCGAGAATATGATGAACGTCAAACTCGCCGAGTATCTCGAGGAGAACCCCGCGTCGGGAAAACTCATCATCGAAAAGGCGCTCGCGGCGTCGCGTGCGCGCGAAGCCGCAAGAAAAGCGCGTGAAATGACGCGAAGAAAATCGGTGCTCGAGGGATCGACCCTGCCCGGCAAACTCGCCGACTGTCAGGAGAGGCGCACCGAGGTCACCGAGCTCTACCTCGTCGAGGGAGATTCCGCGGGCGGCTCGGCAAAGGACGGACGCGACAGCCGCTTCCAGGCGATCCTCCCCTTGCGCGGCAAGGTGCTGAACGTCGAAAAAGCCCGGCTTGACAAGGTCTACGCCAACCAGTCGCTGATCCCGATCATTCAGGCGCTCGGCTGCGGGATCGGCGAAGACTTCGACATCACGAAACTCCGCTACGGCAAGATCATCATTATGGCGGATGCCGACGTCGACGGTTCGCACATCCGGATCCTGCTTCTGACCTTCTTCTTCCGGCACATGAAGCAGCTGATCGAGGACGGTCACGTGTATCTCGCGCAGCCGCCGCTCTATAAAGTGCACCGCGGAAAGATCGTCAAGTACGCCTTCAACGACGCCGAGCGCGATCGGATCATTGCCGAACTCGGACCGCAGTCCGAGGCGGAACGCTACAAAGGTCTCGGCGAGATGGATCCCGAACAACTCTGGGAGACGACGATGGACCCGACCTACCGGACGCTCTTAAAAGTCGAGATCAACGACGCGATCGCCTGCGACGAGGCGTTCTCGACTCTGATGGGCGATCAGGTCGAGCCGCGAAGACAGTTCATCGAAAAGAACGCGAAGTTCGCCGTGAATCTGGACGTCTGACGATCAAATAGAGAAGGTAAAGAAGATGGAAAGAAAGCCGAACAACATCGAAGATATTTCCTTCCCCGAGCAGAAGATCCTGGGGCGGAACATGGAAAAGGAACTCAAGACGGCGTTCATCGAGTATTCGATGAGCGTCATCACGAGCCGTGCTCTGCCCGACGTCCGCGACGGAATGAAGCCGGGTCAGCGCCGCATCCTCTACGCGATGTACGAGGATCACCTGACCTACGACAAGCCCTTCCGCAAATCGGCGACCACCGTCGGTAACGTGCTGGGGCGTTACCATCCGCACGGCGACGCCGCGGTCTATCAGACGATGGTCCGTATGGCGCAGTCCTTCTCGCTCCGCTATCCCCTGATCGAGGGGCACGGCAACTTCGGCAACGTCGACGGCGACGGCGCCGCCGCCTACCGGTACACCGAGGCGAGAATGAGCAAACTCGCCGACCAGATGATGGCGGATATCGAAAAGAACGTCGTCAACTTCCTCCCGAACTTCGACAACTCGCGCAAGGAGCCCGAGGTGCTGCCCTCGCGCTTCCCCAACCTGCTCGTCAACGGGTCGGTCGGTATCGCCGTCGGTATGGCGACGAACATTCCGCCCCACAATCTCCGCGAGGTGGTGGACGGGATCGTTTTCCGGATGGACAACCCCGAATGTACGGTGCCGGAACTGATGGAATACATCAAGGGTCCGGACTTCCCGACCGCCGGGATCGTGTACGGTTCGCGCGGGATGCTCGACGCCTACTCGACCGGGCGCGGCAAGGTGATCGTGCGGGCGCGCGCCACGATCGAGGACGAACACAAGCGGATCATCGTGACCGAGATCCCCTACGCCGTCAACAAGAGTATGCTCGTCGAAGCGATCGCCAACCTCGTCAAAGACAAAAAGATCGAGGGGATCACCGATCTGCGCGACGAGAGCGGGCGGGACGGGATGCGGATCGTGATCGAGTATCGCCGCGACGCCAACGGAGAGGTCATTCTGAACCAACTCTATAAATACAGCCAGCTGCAGGACACCTTCGCCGTCAATATGCTGATGCTGGTGAACGGCGAACCGAAGATCCTGTCGCTGCCCGAGATCCTCGACCAATACATTCTGTATCAGGAGGGGATCATCGTCCGCCGGACGCAGTTCGACCTCGACCGCGCGCTGAAAGAAATGCACATTTACGAGGGCTACAAGATCGCGATCGACCATATCGACGAGATCATCAAGATCATCAAGGCGAGTTCCTCGATCCCCGACGCGAAAGCCAACCTGATGGAACGCTATGGTCTCTCCGATCCGCAGGCGCAGGCGATCGTCGAAATGACGCTCGGCAAACTGTCGGGTCTTGAACGGCAGAAGGTCGAGGACCGGCTGCTGAAACTCGAGGAGACGGTCGCCGATCTGCAGGCGATCCTTGCCGACGACGGCAGAGTCCGCGAGATCGTGAAGAACGAGTTGATCTCGATGAAGGAAAAGTTCGGCGACGACAGAAGGACCGAACTGATCGAGGCGACCGACGACATCGACATCGAGGATCTGATCCCGCGCCACACCTGCGTTCTGACCGTGACGACCGGCGGCTACATCAAGCGGCAGCCCGCCGACACCTACTCCGCGCAGCACCGCGGCGGCAAGGGCATTATAGGTATGGGGCACAAGGAGGAGGACGACGTCGTCGACGTGATCGTCGCGAACAGCCACGCGCTCCTTATGTTCTTTACCAATAAGGGACGGGTCTATACCAAGAAGACCTATCGGATCCCCGAGGCGGGACGTACCGCGAAGGGGACGAATATGGTGAACATCCTCGACCTCACCGAGGGCGAGAACGTCACGGCGATCATCTCGATCGACGCCTTTACCGAGGGCGAATACCTGACGATGGTCACGAAGAAAGGCGTTATCAAGAAGACCCCGACCAAGGACTTCGAGTATCAGCGCCGCTCGGGCAAGATCGCGATCTCGCTCGACGAGGGCGACGACCTGCTCTTCGTGCGGAAAACGAAGGGCGACGACGACCTGATCCTCGCGACCCGCGGCGGTTCGGCGACCCGGTTCAGCGAAACGACCGTCCGTCCGATGGGACGCGGCGCGCGCGGCGTGCGCGGCATCCGGCTCGTGGGCGACGACTACGTGATCGGCGTGACGCTGGTCGAGGAAGGTAAACAATTGCTTACGATCACCGACCGCGGATTCGGCAAGCGCACCGAGTTCGACGATTTCCGCGTGCTGAAAAACCGCGGCGGACAGGGCGTTACGGCGCACAACCTGAACGACAAGACCGGCAACCTCGCGGCGATCGCGGCGGTGTCCGAATCCGACGATATCATGATGATCACCAACGACGGCACGATCATCCGGATCCCGGTCGCGGGCATCCCCGTTTACTCGCGCGGCGCGGGCGGCGTGATCGTGATGCGGCTCTCCGAGGGCGCCTCGATCGTCAACCTGTCGCGCATCGAGCCGCAGGAGGAACTTGACGAGGCGATCACCGCCGACGAGGCGGCGGAGCATCCGGAAATCTCCGACGGCGAAGAGCCCGCGGAGAGCGACGAAGCCGAATCCGATGAAATCGCATCCGTCGAAGAATCCGAGACGGCGGAAGAATCCGAATCCGAAGAAAATGAAGAGATCTGAACCGACCCGCCGGGCGAACGCCCGGCGGCTCTTCGCGGGCGCAGCGGCGCTCCTCCTTTCCCTTGCGTTGCTTTTTTCGCTTCTCTCCTGCGGCAAAACGGTCGAACCCGCCGACGAGGCGGAGGCGATCGCGGCGGCGGAGCGCCTTGTCGGAGAGGCAGAGACGTGGATCCGCCTGTTCTATACGAAAGACGGGATGCCGCTCCTTGAAAACGGGAGGGAAAAGGGCGTTTACCGCGAGGTCGACGGGGCGGAGATGGAAAAACTCGGACTTGCCAGGCTGTCCGATCTTAAAAAGTACGAACGAACGATCTTCAGCCCCTCGATGTGCGCGGCGCAGGACGCCGTTCTGTTTTCGGGCGGCGCCGATTGGAACGCCGCGTTGATCGAGAATACCGAATTCGATTTTTCAAGCGGAACGGGAAAAGAGGTCTTCATTTGTCTGCTCGCCTGCCCCGACGAACTCCCGCGGCTTCCGGGCGACGAGGCGATCTACGATTTTTCGGCGGCGCAAGTGACCGACAACCGCGGCGACCGCGTGAAAGTCCGGGTTCCGGCGCGCGGGACCGGCAAAAACGAAAGCAAAACGGCTTTCAAAACGTTTGACCTCATCAAGCTTGACGGCGCGTGGTACCTCGACAATTATCCGAACGTCCGTTTCGCCGCCGATCCGGAGCCGACGCAAACGAAAACGGCGACCGGACCGACCGCGGCGACGGGTCCGTGAAAGGAGAATGCATGACCTTCCGCGAGAAACTGATCGCGCTTCGTGCGCGGGACAACCTGACCCAGACCGCGCTGGCGAGGGCGGTCGGCGTGACCCGGCAGTCGGTCTATATGTGGGAAAAGGGACAATCCTACCCCGAGGCGGAGACGCTTCTCGCGCTTCGTCGGCTTTTCGGCGTTTCGATCGACGCGCTCCTCGACGACGCGCTGTCGATCGAGGGGCTTGCTCCGTCCGCGAAGCGCGCGGCGGCGAAAAAATCGGCGACGAGCCCGGCGGCGCCGGGGACGACCCCGCAGAAGACCGCGAAGGAAGAGCCCGTGCTTCCGGAGACGGCCGAAGAGCCTTTTGAGGCAACCGAAGGCAAAACCCCCTCCGAAAACACCTCCGTTCAGGAACCCCCCGCAAAAAGAGCAGAGACCCCCGCGGCAAAAGCCGCTCCGCTCCGCGCAAAGGTCGAGCCGTCGAAAAGGGAAAAGAGCGGGACGCTTTTCGACCTGTTCGGCGCGTTTTTCAGAAAAAAGAAATAAGGAAACCCGCCCCGCTGCGCATAAAGGGCGCGGCGGCGGGAAAAACTGGAACGGCGACGCCCGACTGTACGCTTTACATAATCTTTTGGGGGAATGCGTATGGTAAAAGGGTGTCAAAGACGGGTACTTCATCTGAAGAATCCCGAAAGCGGGCTGTTTGAGGAGGCGTTCTTCTTTTTGAAGTCTCCTCCGCCGCCCGAAAGCGGCGCGCGCGAGATGGTGGAAGAGGCAAACCGGATCCTTCTCGGCTGCCGGACCGCCGAGCCCCGGCGCCGCCCGCGCTTTTTCGGGGCGGCGTTTTTCCTCGGGGCGCTGTCGGGCGCGTGCTTTGTAACGGCGCTTTTATTTGTGATCGGACTGATCGTTTGATAAAGAAAGGATAGTATGGCAAAGAACAAACAGGAACAGAACCGCGCGGATCGGCAAAGAACCGCGCCAAGACAGGCGGAGAAGGGGCGTGCGACCGTAAGGAACGGAAGACGCGCCGACCGGCAGGAACGCCCCGCCCTTGAAAAAAGCGCCCCTGTCGGACGGGGGGCAAAACAGAGAGCCGGCGAGACCGCCGCTCCCGCCAAGGCGACGCGCAAGACCCGCGCCGCGGACGAGGCGCGCCGGAACAGACGCGCGCCGAAGCGCGCCGCGACCCCCGAGCGTCCGGTGCGCAGGGACGGCCCCGGGCCCCGCTCCGACCGGGCGATGCAGGGCGACGGAAAACTTCGGATCATCCCGCTCGGCGGACTCGGCGAGATCGGAAAGAATATGACCGCGATCGAATGCGGCGAGGATATCGTCGTGATCGACTGCGGGCTTGCCTTCCCCGACGAGGATATGCCGGGCGTGGATCTGGTCATTCCCGACGTTTCCTACCTCGTGAAGAATCAGGAGCGCGTTCGCGCGATCCTGCTGACCCACGGGCACGAGGATCACGTCGGCGCGATCCCTTACGTACTGCAGCAGATCCGCGTCCCGATTTACGGCACCCGGCTGACGGTCGGGATCGTGAAAAACAAGTTGGAAGAGACCGCCCTTCCCTACGAGCCCGATCTCCGCGCCGTCGAGGCGGGAGACGTCGTCAGATGCGGCGGACTGCGGGCGGAGTTCATTCACGTCAATCACTCGATCGCCGACTCCTGCTGCATCGCGCTGTATACGCCGGCGGGGATCGTGCTCCATACCGGCGACTTCAAACTCGACGTTTCCCCGATCGACGGGAAGATGATCGATCTCGTCCGGATCGGGCAACTCGGAGAGGAGGGGGTCCGCCTCCTGCTCTGCGAATCGACCAACGCCGAACGCCCCGGCTTTACGCCGTCCGAGCGGACGGTGGGGCTTTCGCTCGACCGGATCTTTATGGAGAACCGCGACAAGCGGCTGATCATCGCGACCTTTTCGTCCAACGTTCACCGCGTGCAGCAGATCATCAACGCCGCCGCCAAGTACGGCCGCAAGGTCGCCGTCGTCGGACGGAGTATGGTGAACGTGATCGGCGCCGCCGTCGAGCTTGGGTATATGACGGTACCCGACGGGGTCCTGATCGATCCCGCGGACGTCCGGCGCTACAAGCCCGAACAGCTGACGATCGTCACGACGGGTTCGCAGGGCGAACCGATGTCGGCGCTCTACCGGATGGCGTTTTCGGAACATAACCAGATCAAACTGACGCCGTCGGACGTGGTGATCCTGTCGGCGTCGGCGATCCCCGGAAACGAAAAACTGGTCGGCAAGATCATCAACGCCCTCGTTCGGGCGGGGATCCACGTCGTCAACGACGCGGTCGCCGACGTCCACGTGTCGGGACACGCCTGCCGCGAGGAACTGAAACTGATGATCGGGTTGGTCAAACCCGAATACTTTATGCCGGTGCACGGCGAGGAACGCCACCTTTACGCCAACAAGGCGCTCGCCGAGTTTATGGGCATCCCGTCCGAAAAGATCTTTGTCTCGACCGAACTCGGTCAGGTGCTTGAGATCGACCGGAAGGGCGCGCGCTTCGCGGGCTCGGTTCCCGCCGGAAAGGTGCTGGTCGACGGCTCGGGCGTCGGCGACGTCGGGTCGGTCGTGCTTCGCGACCGCAAACTCCTGGCGCAGGGCGGGCTGATCGCCGTCGTCGCGACGGTCGATCCCGTCGAGCGCCTGGTCGCCTCGGGACCCGAGATCGTCTCGCGCGGCTTCGTCTACGTCCGCGACAACGAGGAACTGATGGATCAGGCGAAAAAGATCGCCTACGACGCGATCAATCGCTCGCTCGACGCGAACGGCGTCGATTGGGCGGCGATGAAGACCGCCGTAAAGGAAAAACTGGCGAAGTTTCTCTACGAGGCGACGGGGCGCAGCCCGATGATCCTTCCCGTCGTTCTGTCGCTGTAACCGAACCCGATGACGCCCCGGGGCAAAAACCGGGCGGCAAAAGGAGAATTGATATGAAAAGACTGCTTGCGGTTCTCTTGGCGTTGACAGCTGTTTTTGCGCTCGCCGCCTGCTCTTCCGCGGCGAACAAAGCCGGGGGAGAAACCGTCGCGAGCGAGGCGCGCGCGACCGAACCCGCAACCGAAGCGAAAACCGGAAAGGTGACCGAAGCGGCAACGGAACCCGAAACGGCGCCGGCGACGGTCCCTGCGACCGAACCCGGAACGTCTCCGTCGGAGGAGGCGACGATCGCGGCAAACACCGTGCCCGCGACCGCGCCCGAAACCGAACTCGCCACGGAACCCGAAACCGAGGTCGCCACGGAACCCGAAACCGAGGTCGTCACGGCGCCCGCCACGACCGGAGCGCCCGCCGCACCGGTCACGATCAGCGTCCTGTCAATGAACGCGCAGAACGCGGGATCGGACATGAGCGGAGAGGCGTCGCACGAGGCGAAATACGGGAAAATCGCCGCCGCGATCGGCGAAAAAAGCCCGGATCTGATCTGTTTGCAGGAGTGCGTTTCCGCGCTCCCCGTCGAGGAGATCCGCAGCCGTCTTCCGAACGCCGACGACTACGCCGCCGTTACGGGCGACGGCGCGATGATCGCCCTGCTGTATAATAAAAATGTGTTCTCTCTTGTAAAGCAGGGGTGCTTTCAGATCGGCGAGAAGGACGACGAAAACGGCTCCAAATACGAGCGCTATATGCTTTGGGCGCAACTTCGTATGAAAGAGACCGGACTTCCGCTCGTCGCCGTTCCGATTCACGTCGATTACGCGACGAAGGCGTGCAAAGCGCAGATCAATATCATCGTCGACTATCTGAAAAACAATTTCCCCCAGATCCCGTTCGTTCTCGGCGGCGACTTCAACCTCGAGATCGGGACGGTCTCCTCGACATCGCTTTCGACCGAGGGATACCTCGACGCCCGCAGCAGCGCGACCGAAACGGTCAACGGGAACGAGCCGACCTTCCCCGGCAAAGGAACGGTCATCGATTTCGTTTGGTACAAGAGCGGGAAAGTATGGAGCGCGGCGGCGACCCGATACGAGGTTCTGACGCAAACCCTGCCCACCGACCACCGCCCGATCTATGTCGAACTGCAGTTTGAAAGGTGATCGAGGCGAAAAACCGACCGGGACGGACGCTTTGTCCGTCCCGATTTTGTTTTTTGCGCCCCTTCCCCGTCGTTGCCTCCCGCCCGGCGCGACGGTCGCGAAAAAAGCGAAGCGCCGCCCGCCGAACGTTCGGCGGGCGGCGCTTTTATACAGGTATTGTTTCACGTGAAACGTCAACCGAGGAGATTGTCGATCAACAGCAGGATCGAGGGCATCAGTCGGCAGATAACGAAGAAAAGGACGACGCAGACGGCGGCAGTCCAGCAGAAGACCTTGACCGACGCGGCGGAGGCGCCGGCGTAGCGGCGCTCGATCTCTTCCGCACGGTCGTCGGCAAGATAGAACCTCGCGTCGGAAAAGTCCGGAAAGAAACGCTTTTTCAGAGCGACAAAGGGGTTCTTTTCGCGGGGCGCGGCGGCTTTTTTTGCTTCTTTTCGTTCCGCGCGGGTCTTTTTCGAGAGGTCGGGCGGCGTTTCACCCGCGACGAGAACGCAGCGGCGCAGCCCCGAGAACCGATTGTGCAGCGAGAAGCGGAGCGCCAAAGAGAGTTTGATCGAGAGATCGGCGCAGGAGAGCGCCGCTTCGGGCGAAAAGACCTTGCGCGCAAAGAGTTCGCGCGCAAGCCGCTCCGGGACGCTCCGTCGATACGAGAGGAAGCCGACGGTAAGCGTCAGGACAAGAAGAAAAACCCCGACGGTGAGGTTGACTTCCCACGCGCGAAACGAGTTCGGCAGCCGGGAAAAGACGGGGAGTTCCCGATCGAGAAACTCGGTCACGAAAAACGTGCCGATCGAAAGCAGACCCATCACAAGCCTCCCACGAAATCGTCTCCCATGATCCGGCGGAGCAGCGCGTCAAGGTCTTCGTTGTCCTCAAAAAACAGGGTCAGCGTCTTTTGCTTGCCGCGGGCGGAGATCTTGACCCGTCGTCCGAGGTCGGAGGTCATCTTTCGTTCGAGCTCGGCGACGTAATCCACCCGGAAAGCGGGGGCGACGTCGGGCGTTTCCCGAACCGGGCGGTTCGCGCGTTTGACGAGTTGTTCCAGCTCGCGCACCGAGATCCCGTCGGAAACGCACCGCTTGGCGAACGGAACGATCTGCGACCGGTCGCGCAGCCCGAGCAGCGTCCGGGCGTGCCCCGCCGAGAGCTCGCCCGCCGACACCATCGTTTTCGCTTCGTCGGGCAGTTCCAGAAGGCGGGAGGCGTTCGCGATATAACTGCGGCTCTTGCCGACCCGCCGCGACAGTTCCTCCTGCGTCAGCCCAAACTCTTCCGCGAGCGCGCGGAAGGCGCCCGCCTCCTCGATCGGGTTCAGATCCTCGCGTTGGACGTTTTCGACCAGCGCGATCTCCGCGGCGGCAAGGTCGTCGCTATCCAGGACGATCGCCGGGATCTCGGTAAGTTCCGCCTGTTTCGCGGCGCGCCAGCGCCGTTCCCCGGCGATGATCTGATACCTGCCGTTTCCCGTCGCGCGGACGAGGATCGGCTGCAGAACGCCGTGCGCCGCGATCGACCCGGCGAGCTCGGAGAGCGAATCCGAATCGAAACGTTTGCGCGGCTGCCCGCTTTTCGGGTCGATCAGCGACGTTTTGATCTTTTCGACGCCGCCCGGTTTCTTTTCTTCTTCAAAGGTTTCGAGGAACAGGGCGTCAAGACCGCGCCCGATCCCGCTTTTTCTCTGCGCCATTTTCGTTTTCCTTTCTCGATCAGATGCGAAGCATCAGTTCCTTCGCCACGTCGGCGTACTCGAGCGTCGCTTTTCCGTACGGGTCGTGATAGCAGAGCGGCGTTCCGTAACTCGGCGCCTCCGAAACCTTCACGCTTCGCGTGATCGGCGTCGAGAAAAGTTTGTCGGCGTAATACCGCTTCAGGTCGTCTACGACCTGCTTCGTCTGCGTAAGCCGCCCGTTATACATCGTGAGCAGGATCCCGAGGATCTCGAGTTTCGGGTTCGAGTGTTGGCGAACCCGCCGGATCGTCACGAGAAGCTGAGACAACCCCTCCATCGAGTAGAACTCGCATTGCATCGGGATCACCACGCCGTCGGCGGCGGTCAGCACCGCGACGGTGATCATTCCGAGCGAGGGAGGGCAATCGATGAAGACGTAGTCGAAGAGGGGAAGGATCGGTGCGATCGCCTCCCGGAACGCCTTTTCCCGCGATTCCATCTCGAAAATGTCGTGCTCCACGCCGGCAAGTTCGATCGTGGACGGAATGATCCAGAGATTCTTGTAGTTCGTGCGGACGAGCGCTTCGTTTGCCGAACACGCGCCGACGATCACCTCGTAGACGTTGTGCGGGGCGCTCCGTTTGCTGACGTTGACGCCGGTCGTCGCGTTGCCCTGCGGATCCATATCGATCAGCAGGACGTTCTTGCCTTTTTTGGCGACGGCGGCGGCGACGTTGACGCAGGACGTCGTCTTTCCGACGCCGCCCTTCTGGTTGGAAAAAGCGATGATCTTTGCCATAACGCCTCCTGTTCTTCCGACTCCGGGGACGGAGAAATGCTCATTTATATTATATAACGGTTTCCGGCGAAAGTCAACCGGAGAGGCGGGTGTTTCACGTGAAACAGAGCGCCTTTTTTGCGCCCCTCCGCACCGAAAAAGATTGACAGCGCGAAAAAGGAGTGCTATAATAAACGAAACAGTTTGTTGAACGGAAAGGACTGATTCAAATACCGTCGTTGATTCCAATAGAAAACCTGCCCGTCGCGTTGATCTGCCTCGTCGTTTCGATCGCGGTCATCGTCAAGGGCGGCGACTTGTTCGTCGACGCCGCCTCCTGGATGGCGGAAACGTCGGGGATCCCGAAACTGATCGTCGGCGCGACGATCGTAAGTCTGGCGACCACGCTTCCCGAAATGCTGGTGTCCGCCTTTTCCGCCGCTTCGGCGCGGGCGACCGGCAACGACGCGTATATCGATATGTCGATCGGAAACGCCGTCGGAAGCGTGACGGCGAACACGGCGCTGATCCTCGCGATCGCCTTGATCTTTATGGCGGGGTCGATCCGCCGGAAGGACTACCTTCTGAAGTCCTGCCTCTTCATCGGCGCGGCGGGCGTGATCGCCGCCTTCGGCGTCGGCGGCAGCATCGGGCTTCTCCCGAACCTGCTTCTCCTCGCGATCTTCGCCGTTGCGATGACCGAAAACGTGCTCGTGGCGATTCGGCGCGAGCGCACGGAAGAGGGCGCCGGGGAACCGCTGCCCGACGGGGCGCTTGACGACGCCGAACGTTCGGCGTCGGAGACAACCGGGCGGCTTTGGGCGAAAAACGTCCTGCTGTTCCTTCTCGGCGCCGCGGCGATCGCGATCGGCGCAAACGTGCTGGTCGGCAGCGCGGAATACGTGGCGAAAGCCGCCGGTGTTCCCGAGCGGGTCATTGCCGTGACCGTTCTTGCCGTCGGGACGTCGCTCCCCGAACTTGTTACGACGGTAACCGCCGTCGTCAAGCGCGAAATGTCGCTCTCGGCGGGGAACATCATCGGGGCGAACATTATCGATATGACCCTGATCCTGCCGATCTGCGGGCTCGTCTCCGGAAAGGCGCTGCCGGTCACGCCCCAGGTGGCGAGGATCGACCTTCCCGCGACCCTGATCGCCGCGCTCGTGGCGCTGGTCCCGGCGCTGATCAAGAAGCGGTTCATGCGGTGGCAGGGCTTTGCCCTTCTGGGACTCTACGTCGCCTATCTCGTTTTGACCTGTTTCTTCGGAGACTGGATCGCGGCGCTGTAATTTCGCTTCACTACGCAAACAGTTTACAAAATATGTAAGCCCCGGCGCTCTCGTGAGAGCGCCGGGGCTTTTGCAAACGGGTCACATCGAGACGGGGATCGGTCTGCCGAGGCAGAGCGGGTAGAGCAGAACGCGGTCGGGCGATCTCCCGAACATTTTTTCAAGAGCGAGAGAATAGTAGCGAAGCTGGTCGAGGTGGCGCTCGGAGAACGCGGACACGGTCTTTTCGTCGGCGTTGACCCCGCCCCTGAGGCGGTCGGTCTTGTAATCGAGCAGAACGAGTTCTCCCGCCGGGGTAAAGAAGACGCAGTCCATCACGCCCTGTACGAGGACCTGCTGGTTTTTCAGCCGCTCGGCGGTCTCGGGGCGCTCCGTGAAGGTCGAAGCGGGCAGCATCATATTGAAGCGGAGTTCGCGCCTCATCCGGGTCGCGGCGAGCAGGTCGTCCATCAAAGAAGACGCGCGAAGAAGCTCGAGCTCGGGAAGGTTTACGAGATCGCGCGCCTCTTTTGACAAAAACCCCCGGTCGATCAGACGGTTTAACTCAACCTCCGCTCCTGCTTCGCGCAGAGAGCGCAGATCACAGAACTGCAAAAACTCGTGTGTCGCCGTCCCGCGAAGGGCGGGGTCGTCGGTTCGTTTTTTGCCGGAAAGGAAGCGCGGAAGGTCGGACGCGTCCGGCTCCTTTCGCGGGGTGAAAACGGCGGTCCCTTCGTCGGCTCCGTCGAGGACGGCGGGGGAAAGAACCGAGACCGAGAGTTTTCCGGGGACGGTGCGAAGCCAGGGGAAAGCGTAACGGAAGGCGAACCGCTCGGCAAGAATCCGCGCGGCGTCTTCGTCGGATAGGATCGTTCCGTCTTCCGCCCGGATCGCGGCGGGGGGCTTCGGCGGCGGCGCCGTCGGCTCTGGCGCGGACGTCGCCGCGGGCTCTTCGTCCTCCGACGGCGGGAAGACTACTTGCGCGAGGCGCGTGTTCACCCCGACGGCGCGCAGGATCCAATCGAGGAAGCGGCTTTCGCGCATTACCTCGGAGCGCGAGAGCGGGAGCGCGGCTTCGTAGCCGGCGATCTTGTTTTTCACGAGCGCGTTGCCGGGCAGAAGCCCGGTGACGTAGAGGCGTTCGCGCGCTCTCGTCAGCGCGACGTAGAGAACGCGCAGCTCTTCCTCCCGCCCGAGGATCGCGGTCTCCTGTTCCGAGATCAGGCGGAACGGCGTTTCGATCCGGGCAAGACCGGTTTCGTCGTGGACCCGGGACGTCAGACCGAAAAGCGGGTTGAACGAGACGTTCCCGTCCGGGGTGAGCGGCCGGTTCCCGCCTCCGCCGCTCAGCGCGCGCGACAGGAAGACGACCGGGAACTCAAGTCCCTTGGCGTGATGGATCGTCATGATCCTGACCCCTTCGGCGTTCGACGGCGGCTGCAGATTGAGTTTCTGCCCGTCCGCCGCCAGGTCGTTCAGGTAGGCGATGAAACGGTAGAGCCCCCGGAAGGAGGTCGCTTCAAAGGAGCGCGCGAATTGATAGAACAAAAGCAGTTTTTCGCGTCCGTTCGCGTTTGACGCGCCGCCGATCGGAAGAAGCCCGGTTTCGGTGAACATCTTCAGGATCAAGCGGTCGACCGGCGTCCCCTCGGCGGCGCGGCGATACGCCGCGAGACGGCGAAGGAAAAGCGCGCCGACGGTGAAGTCGGGGTGCTTTTCGCAATACTCGACCAGCGCGTCGTAGAAAGGACCGTCGTAAACCGACGCTTCCCGCCGGATCTTTGCGAGGATGTCCGGCGAGAGATCGTAGAGCGGCGAGCGGAGCAGACCGACGAGCGGCACGTCGCGCCGGGGGTTGTCCACCGCGTTGAGAAGGCAGAGGGCGAGCCGGATCTCCGGGGACTCGAAAAAGTCCTCGTTCATTTCCACCGAAACGGGGATCCCCCGCCGGAGAAGCGCGGCGCGGAAAGCGGGCGCCTTGTCGGCGGCGCGGAGAAGGACGGCGACGTCCTCGGGTTTGATCGGCGTTCCGTCGGGGCGCCGCTCGGAGGAGATCAGGCGGGCGATCTCGTCGGCGACCCAGGCGCATTCTTCGTCGTCGCGCGGGGCGTCGTCCGCGGCGGCGGGCGTCCGCTTGAACGTCCGGACGACCGGGAGGACCGGAACCGGCGAGCAGGCGGCGGCGGGCTTGGAGAAGCGAAGGCGGTCGTCCGGGCGGTATCCGATCGAGTCGCCGACCGCGCCGAACAGCGCGTCGAAAACGCCGTTCGCGAAATCGATCACCGGCTTGTCGCACCGGAAGTTGTCCGAGAGGAAAATGGTGGCGCGGGGGTCGTCGCCCGCCGCCCGCAACGGAGGGAAGGTCTCTTTCAAGGAGATGAAAATGGAGGGTTCCGCGCGGCGGAACGAATAAATGCTCTGTTTGACGTCTCCGACGAGGAAACGGTTGCGCTCTCCCGAGATCGCCTCGAAGATGGCGTGCTGGATCGGATTGATGTCCTGATACTCGTCGACGAGGACCTCGTCGTAACGTGACGCGATCTCGCGCGCCACGTCGGTTTTTTTGCCGTCGGGCGAGACGAGGATCCGCAGCGCGGCACGTTCTACGTCGGCAAACGAAGCGACGTTCCGGCGGCGCTTTTCCTGCGAGACCAATTCCTCGAAGCGGCGGATCAGCCGATAGAGAAGCCGCGAGATCGGCGCGTGCATCGCCGCTTCCTTTTTCCAGTCCTCACTCGACGGGAAAAAGGACGGAACGAACCGTTTCTGCAGGTCCTCGACGAGCGTTTTGTTTAAGAAAAGTTTTACCCGTTCGCGGAACTCTTTGCTCGCCGCCTTGGTAAAACCGCAGTGAAAGTCGACTTTGACGGGAGAGCGCCCCTTCTCCTCGGAACCGAACTCCAGAACGATAGAGCGGGCGGCGTCGTAGGTGACGGCGGGATCCGCAAGCTTCGACGCGGCGGAAAGCACGGCGTCGAGCGGCGGCGCGAATCCTTCGCGGGCGGCGTCGGGCTCTCCCGCGAGGTCTTCAAGACACTCGTCGGCGATCTTTGCGGCGTCGCGAAACCGTTCGCGAAGGCGGCGCAGAAGCGTTTTTCCGAACACGGTCTCTTCGGGAGGAAGGACGCAGGCGTCCTCGATATATTTGGCGAAAACGGCAAGCCGTTCCGCGCCGTCGGGGTAGTTCTCGGTCTGTCGGTGCACCGTGAGAAGGATCTCGGCGAGGGTCTCCTGGTTCCGCGACTCGACAAGATGCGACACAAAGTCGCAGAACTCCTCCGCCGTGGCGACCGAGGGCTCCTCGCCGGCGAAGAGCCGATCGATAAACGGGGTCAGAACGCTGCGTAGCAGGTGCTTTTCCTCGGCGGGGTCGCAGACCCGATAACTCGGCGAGATCCCGGCACAATCGGAAAACTCGGTGACGATCCGACGGCAGAAACTGTCGATCGTGCCGATGTCGGCGTCGGGGAGGAGAAGAAGTTCCTCGGGAAGGCGACGGTCTTTCGGGTCCTTTCGGATCGCTTCGTTCAGCGCCTTCGTCAGCTTCGCTTTCAGGTCGTTCGCCGCGGCGACGGTGAACGTCACGATCACCATACGGGAGACGCGCCGCGGTGAAACCGGGTCGGTCAGCATCCGGATCACCCGTTCGGTCAGCGTGGTCGTTTTTCCCGACCCCGCCGCCGCGGACAGCAGCAGAGTCCGGTTCCGCTCGGTGACGGCGGCGTATTGCGCGTCGGTCCAGGCGACGTCGGAAACGGGGCGTTTTTGTTGGGCGGTTCGTTCGTCCACGGGGCTTCTCCTTCCTTTGTTTTTTTGTCGGGGCTTGGCGTTACAGATCGAACTGGCGAAGCGGGACGAGCACGTTCCCGGTTTCTCCGGTCGCTTCGTCGGGCGGGCGCACCTCCGAGAGCGCGAAAAAGACGTCGCCGTCATAGAGACGGAATCGCGTTCCCGGCACGGCGTCGGAGATCCCGAGCTTTCTCGTCTCGACCCGAAGACCGTTGCGCAGAAGGCGGACGAAGAACAGGTCGGGGGACAGTTTTTCGGCAGAAGGGAAAAGCGCGTCGGTCGGGATCACGCGCGCGCGTCGCGCCTCGTCGGACAGCGTCTCCAACTCTGCCGGCGTCGCCGATTCGGCAAGTGCAAAACCGCACGCCTCAACGCGCAGAAGCGAACTCATGATCCCGCCGCAGCCGAGCGCCCTGCCGATATCGGCGCAGAGCGTCCGGACGTAGGTTCCTTTCGAGACGACGGCGTCAAGAAGGTAGTTCCGCTCGTCGATCCGCGTCGCCTCCAACCGATAGACGGTCACGCGGCGGCTTTCCCGCTCGACGGTTTCTCCGCGGCGCGCAAGGTCGAGCAGTTTGCGCCCCCCCACCTTGATTGCCGAATACATCGGGGGGGTTTGCTCGATCGTCCCGCGAAAACGCGCGATCGCCGCGCGGACCGTCGCCTCGTCCGGGACGTCGCCGGAGTGCGAGAGGACGGATCCGGTCTTGTCCTCGGTGTCGGTCGAGACGCCGAGCGTCAGCGTGGCTTGGTAGCGCTTGTCCGATTCGGTGAGAAACTCGGCGGCTTTGACCGCCCGCCCGATCAGAACCGGAAGAACGCCCGTCGCGAGCGGGTCGAGCGTCCCGGTGTGCCCCGCTTTTTCCACACCGAAAAGCCGCCGGATCATGGCGACGGCGGTGTGTGAGGTGATGCCCTCGGGCTTGTTGACGACGACCAGTCCGGAGAGATCCACGGCGCGCTCCTTTCGGACGTATTGTAAGCGAAATGTAAACAATTCTTTGCAGCCCGGCAGGGGTCGGGGCGCCGGGCGGAGGGATCCGTTATCAGTATATCATATTTTCTTTTTTGTTTCAAGAAAAAGCGGCGAAAAACCTTGAAAAAAGCGACGGGATACGGTATAATAGCAGGGACAGCGGCGGCAAAGGGCGATCGAGCCGGGTCCGCCGATCGAAAGGAGAAACGAAAATGAAAGCAGTCATCACCGTGATCGGACGGGACAAGGTGGGAATCATCGCGACGGTTTCGGTCGCCTGCTCGGGCTTCGGCGTCAATATCGTCGACATCAGCCAGACGGTGCTGGACGGGTACTTTGCGATGATCATGCTGGTCGAACTCGGCGGAATGAAGGAGAGTTCGTTCCGTGAGTTTTCCGCCGCGCTGAAAAAGATCGGCGAGGAGAACGCGGTCGACATCCGGGTGATGCACGAGGATATTTTCAATTCGATGCACCGGATCTGACGCGGGGAGAAGAAGATGCTGAACATACAGGATATTCTGGAAACCGTCCGCATGATCCGGGAGGAGAATCTCGACGTGCGGACCGTTACGATGGGGATCTCGCTTTTCGATTGCGTCAGCGACGATCGCGCGCGGCTCGAGAGCAAGGTCTACGACAAATTGACGAAAACCGCCGAACGGTTGGTTCCGGTCGCGGAGGAGATCGAGGCGGAATACGGGATCCCGATCGTGAATAAGCGGATCTCGGTCACGCCGATCTCGCTCGTTTCCCCGTCGGCGTCGCCCGAGGATTTCGTGCGGCTCGCCGGCGTTCTGCAGCGCGCCGCGTCGGCGCTCGGCGTGAACTTTATCGGCGGATACTCGGCGTTCGTGCAGAAGGGAATGACGAAGGGCGCGGAGGCGCTGATCTCGTCGATCCCGGAGGCGCTCTCGACGACCGAGAACGTCTGTTCCTCGGTCAACGTCGCGTCGACGAAGGCGGGGATCAATATGGACGCCGTCCTCCGGATGGGCAGGATCGTGAAGGAGACGTCGGAGAGGACCGCAGACCGCGATTCGCTCGGATGCGCGAAACTCGTCGTGTTCGCCAATATGCCGGAGGACAATCCGTTCATGGCGGGCGCGGTGCACGGGATCGGAGAACCCGATTCGGTGATCAACGTCGGCGTCAGCGGACCGGGCGTGGTCGCCGCCGCCGTGCGCGAGGCGGGCAACTGTGATTTTTCGGCGCTTGCCGAGACGGTGAAGCGGATCGCGTTCAAGATCACGCGCGTCGGACAACTCGTCGCCGCCGAGGCGGCAAAGCGACTGGGCGCTCCCTACGGGATCGTCGACCTGTCGCTCGCGCCGACTCCCGCCGCCGGGGACTCGGTCGCCGAGATCCTTGAGAATATGGGGCTTGAACGCTGCGGAACGCACGGAACGACCGCCGCGCTCGCGCTGCTGAACGACGCGGTGAAAAAGGGCGGCGTGATGGCGTCGGGACACGTCGGCGGACTGTCGGGCGCTTTCATTCCGGTCTCGGAGGACCGCGGGATGATCGACGCCGTGAAAGCCGGGACGCTCTCGCTCCAGAAACTCGAGGCGATGACCGCCGTCTGCTCGGTCGGGCTCGATATGATCGCCGTTCCCGGCGACGTGACCGCCGAAACGATCGCGGGCGTGATCGCCGACGAGATCTCGATCGGCGTCGTCAACAACAAGACGACCGCCGTCCGCCTGATCCCGGTCGCGGGGAAGGGCGTGGGCGAGGTCGCCAACTTCGGAGGACTGCTCGGCTACGCGCCGATCATGGATCTGAAACGGGAGTCGTGCGCGGAGTTTGTGTCGCGCGGGGGACGCATACCCGCCCCGATCCACTCCCTCAGGAATTGACGGACGCGTTTCACGCAGATCGGAAACGAACGGAATCTATATGATCCGTTAAGGCTTTTTGCTCTGTACGGAATCTTCGCACAGCAAAACGCAGGTAAGGTTGAAACCCGTTCGCAAAACGCGAACGGGTTTCTCCATTGGAATCGATATTCGTTTCCTATCCATGTTTGCGTTGCCCTGTCGCCATCGCATAGTCGTCCGGGGTGCGCGCCGAGTCGCGCCCCCCACACTCCTTGCTTTGGGCGACACCACTTCGTGGAAACGCCCCACCGGGGCGTTTCCACTCGCTAACCCTCGGAGTACGCTTGTACGCCTTCGGGTCGGGAACGGGGATTCTGCATCTTTGCCCTCTCACCGTCGCATAGTCGCACGAGGCGCAAGGCACGCCTTGCGCTCCTTGCTTTGGGTTCGACCGCTCGCCCTGAACAATCCACCGGATTATTCAGGGCTTCGTTAACCCCGCCCGTCAGGCGGCATTGCCGGCGCGGGAAGGAAAAAGGGTGTAATAAACGGCGGGCTTGCCAGCTGGGAAGTGGCGAAAAAAGAGCCCAAAGACGCGGGGGTTGGTTGCGCAAAAAGCGCAGCGCTGGAAGTTTGTGGGAAACAGTTGATTCGAATCAGTTTTTGTGCTATAATGTAGAAAAAGCAAAAAGAGGTGCGTTATGAAATACCAAAACTGCGTCAGTCTTTTGAACAACGTGAATGACCTGAAACGGATTGCAAGCGCTTATGTTGAAGATTGCAGAAGGCTGGATGCTTCGGAACTCAAAGCCAGCCTCTTGAAAACAGAAGGGCAATATACTTCTTGCGAAAACATTGAAAAGCAGTTGAACAAACTAAAATTGCACGAAAACCCAGTTGTTCGGATTATCGTGCCGATTGTTCTGCAAGGTTATTTGCTCGACGAAGACGAGTTTTCTTCGCCTTGCAAGGCGACAGAAGAAGCCGTACTGAAATATGAACAGGCAATCATAGACGAATCAAACAACTTTGACGAAAAAAGTATGTCAAAGGACTTTTCGCTTTTAAGGTTTGTGTTAACCGCGGCGTGGGAACACGAAGGGAATATATCAGTTGACGAAAAGAATCTGATTGATAAGATCCGCAAGCATTTGAATATCACCATCCGGGAACAGAACATGCTTGAAGCAAAAGAGGGGAGGTTTCCTTCCCCGGGCAATGTTTTGCACACCAGATCAGAAATTGATTTGGCGAGAAAAGCACTACAGTCTGCGGGGCTTTTGTTCTGCGTCAAGAACTCCGATAACATTCCTTGCGATATCATTCCGGAGGAAATCGCCCAGAGCTTGCGGAAATACTACGGAATTGAAATCCGGAATTACGGTTATAAACAATTGATCCAATATGTAACCAAAATCACAAAGAAGCAGTATTTGATTGATATTATCAGCAAGTTTAACGACAATCCGAACACCGCGTCCGTCGACGTTCCGATTGGCGCGACCATCCCCTATTTGCAAGATTTGATCTTGAAAACGATCAAGCCGTCAAATCTAATCGGCGGGTTCTCTCCGAAGGATGGCTTGAGTATCGTTGATCTTCAAAAATGGTGCGCAAACTTGGGAGAAAACGTTACGGGTGCAAAAGCAACGCTTGTTGCAAGAATCCTAAATCATTATGATAAGGTGAAGAAGATAGAGATTTCGACTGAAGACGAAAGAGAAAAGTATTATAGAGTTTTTCACGAACTTGCGTGCCGAGATCTCGCGTTCCTTCGGGAAAACAAGATCATTATTAAAGATTTGGAGTGCGAACACGCGTTTGAAAAAGCAACCAATTATTTGTTTGAGACTATGCTGAAAAACAAGCCCCTGCTTTTGACGGGAACCGAGCACCCGGACGGCAAACTTTCGTTTAATGACAGGTATATTCTCTGGGACAACAAATCGAAAGAGACGCCGGTAAATCTGCAAGATCACATTTCACAGTTTGACAGATACATCAGGAGTTCGGACAAGCCGGTTGCGGTATTTATGGTTATCGCCCCGTCGTTTACGGAAAACAGCATAAAAGAATGCGTGAAGTATTCTTTGTCGAGCGACACACAGATTCTTTTGATTACTGCGGACGAACTGAAAGACGTTGCGGAGCGGTGGCACAAATTACATCCGGAAGAGAGCTTCAATCTTGGTTTCTTCAAACAAAGCGGGCGCTTTGACAAAGCAAGGATACTCATTTAACTCAAGCACAAACAACCCGCCGCGCGCAATTGCGTGCGGCGGGTTGTTTGCGTCGCCGCGCGGTCGGATTTGCAAAAAAGATCGAAAACGGGCTTTTTTTCGCCGAAGACTTGCTTTTTTGTTTGCCCTTCTATATAATAAGAGTAAGATTTCCTTTGTAAAAGGAAAAACCGCGGGGATAAAGGAGAATCATTATGAAAAAGAAAGCCGGACAGAAGAAAACGCTGATTTCGGTCGTGCTGGCGACGGCGATCCTCGCCGTTACGGTCGTTCTTCTTTTCACGGTCCTCGGCTCCGCCGGAGAACCGGTCGAAGAGATCCAGAACTTCTCGTTCCAGACGATTTCGGGGGACACCCACGCCTCCGAGGACACGGAGCTGCGATTCCTCTTTACGATCGGGTCGCTCGACTACGTCCACGTCGGCTTCGTCTTTTCAAAGACGAACGCCAACCCGACCGTCGGCGGAAGCGGCTGCTATACGTTTGAGACGACGTCGGTTCATTCGGCGGTCTGGGCGAACGGCGACCGCATCGAGGCGCCCGACGGGCGGTATTGGGTCGCGGTCAAGATGACCAACATCCCGAACGCGAGTTTCGACGACCCAATCTACGTCAGAGCCTTCGTGCAGGACGGATCGGGCGTCCGGTACGCGTCCCCGCGCAACCTGACCGTCTGCGCGGCGTTTGGACACCTCAACCTCGCGGCGGGAAGGATCCTCTCGGCGCCGACGCAGGAGAGCGACGGCGAACGGGAGTACTCCTGCGAGTTCTGCGGGGACTTCGTCGCGGCGGTCGATCTTGACGATTACGCGGAAGAGACCGCGGAGTATCAGGCGCTTGCCGCCGGCTTCAGCAATTCCGATTTCGCGACCGGCAGCATCACGGCGAACCTCGGAAACGGAACGTCCTATAATTATCTCGCCAAAAACCCGACCAAGGGGGAGCATCCGCGCGTGATGTTCAACGAGAGCGACGTCTCCGGCATCCGGACGGCGCTCTCGAACGCGCCCTCCACGGTCAAAGAAGCCTACGATACGGCGATCTACATCGAACCGACCGACGGCGAAATCGGTCCCGCCGACCCGGATCGCACCGACGGCTACCACAACTTTGACGCCGGGCGGATGAACAAGATCCAGCTGCTCGCCCTCGACTATCAGCTGTCGGGAAACGAGATCTCGGGTTATCACGCGATCTACGCGCTGAAAAACTATCTCAAATTGATGGATTTCCGCGAGATCGACGGCGACCAATGCCGTCAGTTCGGCTACGTTATGTATAACGCGGCGTGCGTCTACGACTGGTGCTACGACCTCCTGACGGCGACCGACAAACAGCAGATCGTCCTCGCCGTGCAGAAGAAGTGCTGCGAGGGCTCGAACGATACGGGCGCGAGAATGGAGGTCGGCTTCCCGCCCTCGGGACAGAACGGCGTTTCGGGACACGGCTGCGAGTTCCAGATCCTGCGCGATTATCTGGCGTTCGCCATCGCGATCTACGACGAGTATCCCGGCTGGTGGAACTATATCGCCAACCGCGTTTATCAGGATTTCGTTCCGATCCGCAACACCTGGTACGAGGCGGGACTAGTGCCGCAGGGCGCTTCGCTCTACATCCGCATCCGCTTTACCTCCGACCTGTTCTCGGCGCTGCTCCTCAAGTCGGCGACCGGCGAGAGCCCCTACTACGAAGCGGGAATGGCGCAGGTCGCGCGGACGCTCTATTCCTATGAACTGCCCTCGATCAACAGCAACCGGAACGCGTTTGAGTCGGGCGACAACCACACGAGCGACAGGGGGTTCCAGGACTACGGGCGCGTCGCCCTGCTTTCGTCGCACCTGTTCGGCGACCGGACGATGCGGGCGCTGCTCGAATACAACAAATACAGCTATTCCACGTTCAACACCAATTATACCGTCACGGCGAGTGTTTCGGAATATCTGATCTGCAGCTCGGGCGGACTCACGAAGACCGCCGACCGTCACGAAGGTATGCCGAGGATCCTTTACAACGGCGGCTGGCTCGGGCAGATCATTGCCCGCGACACGTGGGACAACTATCAGGCGGCGACCCTGATGAAGATCGGCTGCCGCACCGGGGCGAACCACGATCACGCCGACGCCGGACAGTTCCAGATCTGGTACCGCGGAATGCTCGCGGGCGACACCGGCTCCTACGACAAGTACGGCGATAACCACTTCAAATATTACCACCAGGCGACCGTCGCGCACAACAGTCTCTTGATAAAGAAAGGGACCGGGACCTACAACGTCGGCGGACAGAAGCAGCCGGGTGAGGCGGGAAGCTACGCGAATTGGCAGACCGACTCCTACAAGACGGGAACGGTGACGGGCTACGCGTACGGCTATTCCGACGTGGCGGAAACCACGCCCGCCTACGCCTATATCGCGGGCGACATCACGCCCTCCTACGACAACAGCCGGGCGACCGAGGTCACCCGCCGGATGCTGACGGTTTTCGACACCTCCGACCCCAACGAGGAACTCTATTTCTTCGTCTTCGACAACATCACGGCGACGAGCGGCTCGTACAAGAAGACCTTTCTGCTCCACGTTCCGGCGGAACCGACCATCTCGGGCAATACGATCACCGTCGTCAACGACAACAACGCGAAACTCGTCGTGCAGAACGTGTTCGGCGGCGACACCATCACCAAGATCGGCGGCTCGGGCAACAACTACAACGTCAACGGCAATCAGCTGACCCCGACCAACAGCGGAAACGACGGATACTGGGGTCGCGTCGAGATCAGCCCGAACACCGGAAGCGCGACCAACCAGATCCTGAACGCGATGTACGTCTGCGACGCGGACGATCCCAACAGCCTGACGGCGACCTCTATCTCGAACGCGACCGTCAAGGGCGCGGTGCTCGGAAACACCGCCGCGGTCTTCGTCATCAGCGCCACCCGCCGTTCGACCTCGTTCGAGTTCACGAACGGGACGGCGGGGACCTACAAGTATTACGTTTCGGGCGTCGCCGAGGGCGACTGGATCGTTTCGGTCGGCGGTTCGATCGTCGGGCTTGCGCACGCGACCGCCGAGGGCGGACTGCTGACCTTCACCGCTCCTTCCGGCACCGTCAACCTGACCCCTTACGACGGCTCCGGACTCGACTGGGAGAGCAATCTCGGCGAGGGAAATTGGAACGAAGTTCCTTTCGGCGGTCTGAACTGACCGGGCGCCGCGAAAAAACCATAGACAAACAAGCGTAACAAACGCCGGACGGCGCAGGAATCCGATCGGATCGCGCCGTCCGGTACAAGCGAGAAAAAGAGAAAGGGCAACGTGATGAAACTCCGCTTTGATTTTACGAAAACGACGGGAAAGATCAAGCCGATGCACGCCGTCGGGCAGCCGCCCGCGGATCTCTGCGACGACGGGATCGAACATTCGATGTTCCACTATCTGACCGAGGCGAACATTCCGTATTGCCGTATGCACGACACCTGCGGGAACTACGGGGCAAACGTGTTCGTCGACGTGCCGAACCTTTTCCGCGACTTCGACGCCGACGAGAACGATCCCGCGTCCTACGATTTCGCGTTTACCGACGCCCTGTTTGAGAAGATGGCGGAGGCGAAGCTCGAGCCCTACTTCCGTCTCGGGGTGACGATCGAGAACGCGCATATGATCAAATCCTACCGCATCTTCCCGCCGAAGGATCCCGAGAAATGGGCGCGGGTCTGCGAACACATCGTCCGCCACTACAACGAGGGGTGGGCGAACGGCTACCGGTACGGGATCACCTACTGGGAGATCTGGAACGAGCCCGACAACGAAGAGTCGATCGAACGGAACAATATGTGGAAAGGCACGGCGGAGCAGTACTACGACCTCTACGCCGCGGCAGCGAAACGCCTGAAAGACTGCTTCGGCGATTCGATCAAGGTCGGCGGCTACGCGAACACGGGGCTTTACCTCGGCTATATGGAGCAGGATGAAAAGTACAAAAAGCCGCACGAGGTCTCGCACTGGGAGGAGCGCGCGATCTACCATACCAAGTTCTTCCGCGGATTCTTGCGCCGCGTCAAGCGCGACAACCTGCCGCTCGATTTCTTCTCCCACCACAGTTATCTCTCCGTCGAACGCACGAAGCAGGTGCAGGCGTACGCCGAAAAGATCCTCGCGGAGGAGGGCTTCCCCGATATCGAGATCCATCTGAACGAGTGGAACACCGACCGCACCCGCGAGACGAGAGGCACGACGCAGGCGTCGGCGGACGTCGCGGCGCTGATGATCGCGATGCAGGAAACCAAGATGTCGGTGATGTGCTTCTACGACGCGCGCTTCGACACCAGCGTTTACGGGGGCTTTTTCAACCCGCTGACCGCGCAGCCCTTCTGCACCTATTACGCGTTCAAGGCGTTCGGAAAGCTCTACGCCCTCGGACGGGAGGTCAGGGCGACGGGCTCCGGCAAAGACGGGCTCTACGCGCTGGCGGCGACCGACGGCAAAACGCGCGGCGTGCTGATCACGAATATCGGCGAAGAGAAGACGGTCGAGACCGATCTCGGGAGCGGCTATACGGCTTACCGGATCGACGAGAAGCATATGATGACCAAAACGCGGATCTCGACCAAGGCATTCAAACTCAAGCAGTTTGACACGTTGTACCTCGAAAAGAACGACTGACCCCCTCCGCGAGCCGCCCTTTCGGCGGACCCCAACCAACAAGAAAAGGAACGTAGATATGCAAACGAGTTTTCAAAACGGGAAGATCGTCGCCCGGGGCAAGTATCACGAAGACGTGGTCTACGACGTTTGCGCAAACGACCTGCGCGTCCGGTTTGACGGCAAGGGCGGAATCACGAACTACACCGTCTCCAATCGGGGCGGCAACTGTATCGGGCGGAGTTATCTTCTCGTCTTTGCGGACGGAAAGAAACTCGACGCCTTCTGCGGCAAGACCGTCGAACTCGTCGGGCGGACGCAGAAGATCACGCTGAGAAGCGGGGAACTCGCGTTTGAGATCTTCCAGTTCATTCCGCCTGTCGGCAACGCGGTTTTCTACGAGATCAAGGCGAGCGAGCGCGGCGAATACGATCTCGTTTTCGATTTTGGGCACTGGGCGGACGGGCTCAACTGCGCGTCCGACGTCGAAAAGACCTTTGTTCCCGAAAACGCCTCGGTCTATCTCCATACGGAGCGGAACGCGCGCTTCGTGCTTTCCTTCGGCGCCGACGAGGCGTACTGCGAAAAAATGATCGCGGAGTATCCCGTCTGGCGGAAGCGGGTCGAGGACGAGTACGAGAGGATCGCGATCCCCGCGACGGTGAAAACCGAAAAGGAAAAGGCGCTTTACGTATCAAGCGTCTTTTGCGCGCTTGAGAACTATAAGGAGATCGGGGACTACCGGGGCTTTTCGGCAGGGTGCAACTATACCGCGCCCGTCCGCACCTATTTCCGGGACGCCTATTGGACCGTGCTTTCTATGTATAAAGAGCACGCCGATCTCGTCCGGAACGAGATCCTGACCCTCGCGAACGGCGTCGAAGAAAACGGGGACTGTCCCTCCGCCGTCACCTATGAATTGCGCCAACATTGGAGCAATCACTACGACAGCCCGAGCTTCTTCGTGCTGATGGTCTACGATTATATCAACCGTACCGGCGACCGATCGATCCTTGAAGAGACGGTTTCGGGAAAAACGGTCTACGACTACTGCGTTCTGGTCGTCGACAAACTGTCGGGGTACGAGGACGGGACCCACCTGCTCTTCAAAGAGGGGAAATACAACAAGCGCGACTGGGCGGACGAGGTCAACCGCGTCGGCTACGTCACCTACGTCGAGCTGCTTTACGCCCGCGCGCTCTGCTGCCTCTCCCGCATCGCCCTGACGCGGGACGGGGCGCTCGCCCGCAAGTACCGCGAGGCGTTTCTCCGGACGAAAGAGGCGATCAACGCGCAGCTCTGGGACGACGAAAAGGGATATTACGTCAACTACAAGACCGGAGAGTTCGTCGAGGACAATCTTTCGGTCGACACGATCCTCGCCGTCCTGTTCGGAATCGCGGACAAGGCGCGGACCGAGCGGCTGCTCGACAACGTTTCCGCCCTGCTCGAAACGCGCAACAACCGGACGCAGCGGGCGGGCGATTTCGGCGTGATGAGCGTCTTCCCGTTCTACAAAGGAACCGACCGCGCCCGCAACAAGTCGAGCCAGGAGTACGAGTATCACAACGGCGCCGTCTGGCCGTATCTGTCGGCGCTCGTCGCCTACGCGCAGGCGACGCACGGGCGGGACTTTACCTACGCCTTGACGTCCTCTTTCGATTGGAACGTCGCGAAAGGGAACTATACCCCGATCGAGTATTACTCGCCGATCCGTCCCGACGGCTCGCTCCTGCAGGCGTGGAGCAGCGACGCCGCGTGGGTTTACGATTGGTTGGGCGTCGACTTTTTCAAGGAAAACGAAAGCGCCTGGAAAGCGAAATGACGGTTCGCCGAATACGAGGCGGGACGGGCAAACGCCCGTCCCGCTTTGCGTTCCGCCGGTTTCGTCCGGCGTCAGTTTTCTTTGCCGCGGATCTTCTTTTGCGTCGGCTTTTTGCTTTTCGGCAGGCGGAAAAAGAGCGACAGCAGCGCCCGACCGTCAAACGGGATCAGGGGGTAGAGGTAACTGCGCCGCCCGTCGACCGAGGCGTTGGTGACGAGCAGGACCGGGATCAGGGCGAGCCCGAAGAGGAACCCGACCCAGGAAAAAAGGGCGGTCAGGGTCATCACGGCGAGTCGGAGGAACTTCATCGCGTAGCCGAGTTCGTGGTTCTGCTGCGTGAAGCCGGCGACGGCGACGATCGCCATATAGAAGATCACCTCGCCCGAGAGCCACCCGACTTTGACGGCGAGGTCGCCGAGGACGAGACCGCCGACGACGCTCATCGAATTGGCGAGCAGGTCGGGGGTGTTCATACTCGCGAGTTTCAGCCCGTCGACGGCAAACTCAACGAGAAAGAGCTGAAGCAGGATCGGGAAATGCCCCGCCTCGGTCGGGACGAGAAAAAGCAGAGGTTCGGGGAGCAGCCACGGACAGGTGACGAAGAGATACCAGAGCGGGGTCAGGACGAGCGAGAGCAAAAAGGTCAGAAAGCGCACGAAGCGCAGATAACTGCCGGTCAGGGGAGGGAGATAGAAGTCCTGCGACTCCTGCAGGAAATCGAAGATCCCGGTCGGCAGGATCATCGCCTGCGGCGAGGCGTCGCAGAGCAGGATCACGCTCCCCTCGCAAAGGTGCGCGGCGGCGCAGTCCGGACGCTCGGTCGAGCGGATCTTCGGAAACGGGTTGAACCAGCGGCGCGGGATCAGCAGTTCCGCGAGCGACTGGTATCCGAGGGTCAGCGAGTCGGGGCGAAGCGCGGCGAGGCGGCGGGTCAGCCGCCCGAGGAACGCGGGATCGGCGCGCCCCTCGATATAAAGGAGCGCGCAGTCGGTCCTCGCCCGCCCGCCGAGGTTCAGACGCTTGACCCGCAGGTCGGGGTCCCGGATCCGCCGTCGGATCAGGGCGACGTTGAAGATCAGCGTTTCGACGAACCCGTCGCGCGCCCCCTGCATCACGCGGTCGCTCTGCGGTTCTTCGGTCGGTCGGGCGGGAAAGGCGCGCGCGTCGAGGAGGATCGCCTCGTCCCCGAACGTGCTTCCGAGCAGGAGCGTCACGCCCGAAAGAACGGCGGTAAGGATCCGCTCGACGTCGGAGACGACCTCGACGTTGCCGTAGGGGACGCCGGCGGCGGCGAATCGCCGCGCCGCGTCGCGGCGGTCGCCGAGCCCCGGCAGTTCAAGAAAAAACTGTGCCAACCGCTGCAGGACGCCGTCTTTGGCGAATCCGTCGATAAAAAAGAGGGTCACTTCGTCCCGCCCCACGAGCAGGCGCCGCTCGATCAGGTCGAAACTTTCGTCCGCCGCCAACAGGCGCGAGATCGCGGCAAGGTTTTCCCGGTAATCTCCGGTCAGCTTTTCCATCTTGCACCCCCGAAAACAGAATTGCCGATAGTATGCGCGAAAGCGGGCGAAACGATACCGCCGCCGACGGGCGGAGAAGAAAAAGCGAAAAACCGCTTGACTTTCGGTTTTTTGCGTGCTATAATCTTCCTATCAAAGGCGAAGACGGAGAAGAGTAACCGCCCTGCCCCGGATAGAGAAGGATCTCCCGGCTGTAAGGATCCGACGCGGGCAAGACGGAGAAGACCGCTCCCGAGCCGCGTCCCGAAACCCCGCCGGGGGAGTAAGGCTCGCCGGCAGTCCCCCGTTACGGGACGGGCGCGACAGCGCCGTGAGTGAAAAGACAAGGTGGAACCGTGCGAAGAGCACCCTTGGACGGAGAGATCCGATTCCGAGGGGGTTTTTGTTTTTTCAAGGAAACGATCCCAAAAACAGCATTGAATCCGGAAAGGAGAACAAAGATGAAAGTCATTTACAGCAACGGCAGCGTCGGCGAATGCGCCCCCGAGGAGGAACTGCATATCCTCCGTCATACCGCCGCACACGTGATGGCGCAGGCGATCAAGCGCCTCTGGCCGGAGGCGAAGTTCGCCTACGGTCCCGCGACCGAGAAGGGGTTCTATTACGACGTCGATCTCGGCGAGATCAAGCTGACCGACGAGGATCTTCAGAAGATCGAGAGCGAGATGAAGAAGATCACGAAGGAAAACCTTCCCCTGAAATCGTATATCCTTCCGCGCGACGAAGCGGTCGCCCTGATGCGGGACCGGGGCGAGATCTATAAGGTCGAGCACATCGGCGATCTGGCGCCCGACGCCGAGATCAGTTTCTTCCAGCAGGGCGACTACGTCGATATGTGCGTCGGACCCCACCTGACCTATACCAAGGCGCTGAAGGCGTTCAAGATCATGGGGCAGTCGGGCGCGTACTGGAAGAACGACAAGGACAACAAGATGCTGACCCGGATCAACGGGACGGCGTTCAAGACGCAGGAGGAACTCGACGCGTATCTCAAACTGCTCGAGGAGGCGGAGCGGCGCGACCACCGCCGGATCGGGCGCGAGATGGGGCTGTTTATGCTCTGCGACGAGGCGCCGGGCTTCCCGTTCTTCCTCCCGAAAGGGATGGCGTTGAAAAACGCGCTGATCGAGTATTGGCGCGATCTGCACGCCCGCGAAAACTACGTCGAGGTCTCGACGCCGCTCATTATGAACCGGCATCTCTGGGAGACGAGCGGACATTGGGATCACTATAAAGACAATATGTATTCCACCACGATCGACGACGAGATCTACTGCGTCAAGCCGATGAACTGCCCCGGCGGCGTGATGGTCTACCGCAGCCAGCCGCACAGCTACCGTGAACTGCCGCTCCGTGTCGGGGAACTCGGGCTGGTCCACCGGCACGAACTCCGCGGGGCGCTCCACGGACTTTTCCGCGTCCGCTGCTTCACGCAGGACGACGCGCATATCTTTATGCGCCGCGAGCAGATCACCGACGAGATCATGGGCGTCGTGCATCTGATCAACGAGGTCTACACCAAGTTCGGCTTCAAATACTTCATCGAACTGTCCACCCGCCCCGAGAACAGCATGGGCTCCGACGAGGACTGGGAGGCGGCGACCGACGGACTGAAGCAGGCGCTTGAAAAACTCGGGCTGCCCTACACGATCAACGAGGGCGACGGCGCCTTCTACGGACCGAAGATCGACTTCCACCTCGAGGACTCGCTCGGACGCACCTGGCAATGCGGAACCATCCAGCTCGATTTCCAGATGCCGCTCAACTTCGAGCTCGAGTATATCGACGAGAAGGGCGAAAAACAGCGCCCGATCATGATCCACCGGGTCTGCTACGGTTCGATCGAGCGCTTTATCGGCATCCTGACCGAGCATTTCGCCGGGAAGTTCCCGGTCTGGCTCGCGCCGACCCAGGCGAAGGTGCTTCTGGTTTCCGAGAAGTGTTCCGAGTACGGGCACAAGGTCTACGAGGCGCTGCGGGCGGCGAAAGTGCGCGTCGAGATCGACGAGCGCAACGAAAAGATCGGCTATATGATCCGCGAGGCGCAGGTCGTCGACCGCGTTCCGTATATGGTGATCGTCGGGCAGAAGGAAGCCGACGAGGGAACCGTCTCGATCCGCAGCCGCGACACCGGAGAGACCGTGACGATGACGCTCGACGAGTTCGTCGGAAAGATCAAGACCGAGATCGCGGAGCGGGCGATGTAAGCCCGGGCGCGTCAGCGCCCGAAACGATCCGGAGAACCCTTTGCTTCAACAAAAACCACGCGGGATCGTCCCGCGTGGTTTTTCTTCTTGTTTCCCGAACCGCGCTCTCTAACGGGGTCAGCGAGAAAAAGCGGTCGAGACCCATGTTCAGTCGTTTTCGTTCTGCATCGCCTCGTCGAACAGTTCGGACAGCGGCACGCCGAGCACCTTTGCCAGCGCGAACGCCTCGATGTCGGTGACAGTCCGGCTCCGATCCTCGATCCGGGAGACCGACCCGCGGCAGACGTACACGCCGAGCAGTTCCAGTCGGTTGGAGAGCTGCTGCTGGCTCATCCGGCGCGCACGCCGGAGGTCCCGCACCTTTTCCCCGATCAGGTTGCAAACCTCGCCGTCAATGATCCGTGCCATCTCGTCTCTCCCTTCGTCTGCTTTTTCGTCGTAAACGCCCCGGCGCAAACCGCTCGTTGAAACGCGACCCCCGATGAAACAATTCCTTTTTCAGTATAGCACCGCGGGGGGAAAAAGTCAACTCCGGTTTTTTGTCGCAAAAAGGGCGCGGCTTCGACGGGAAGAACTGAAAAGCAAGAAAAAAGATCGCTTTACGGGCGATCCTTTTCTCTTTTTCGCGAAAACCCCCTCGGAAAATCGTCGGTTCCCCATCCCGGGTGCGGCAGAAAGCGACCTTGTCCGCGTGCTATAATAGCGCAGAACCCGGGTTTGTGCCGGGGAGGAAAGGACGAAAAGAAAATGGACAAGACAAACAATCTACGTGAGGGAGAGGGCGCCGCCCGGCGGGGCGCGGAGCGGATCGTCCGTACGCTGGCGGGCCCCGGGACAAGCCCCGGCGAGGCGCTGCTGGTCTGGGGCGCCGCGGCGCTGCTCGGTTATCTCTTCGCGCCCGCCGAACTGCTTTTCTCCGCGCGCCCGATCGGGATCGCGTGGGTGACGGCGCTCCCCGGAACGGCGGCGATCGCGGGACTTCTCGGGGGTCTTCTCGGCTGTCTCTTTCTCGGACGGACGGGGATCGTGTACGGCTCGCTGCTCTTGCTCGTCGCCGGGGCGCGAATGATCGTCAGCGTTCCCGGAACGGGGCGGCGGCTCCTGCCCGATTCGCCCGGGCTGTTCCGCGAGCCGTCGTCGCTGCGCGCGGCGACCGCCTGCGCGGTCGGGATGCTCTCTTCGGGGTATCAGATGCTCGTGCTCGGACTGTCCGCCGACGCGTTTTTGTTCTCGCTGACGATGATCCTCGCCTGCACGACGCTCTCGCGGTCCTTTTCGGCGTTCTTCGACGGCGGAGTGACGGTCGGGGAACTGACCGGACGGGAAAGCGCTCCGACAAGGACGCGGACCGCGTCGTTCTTCGCGCAGATCGGGGCGCTCTCGATCCTGTTTTTCTTCGTGCGGGCGCTGTCGCCGTATACGCTCTTCGGGCTTTCGCTCTCGGGGGTCGCCGCGGGACTGTTTACGCTCTTCGTGTCGCGCCGTTTCGGGGCGCTCCGCGGGTGCGTCGCCGGACTTCTGACGACGCTCGGGGTCGCGCCGCTCTTTTCGCCCGCTTTCGCCCTCTTCGGGCTGTTTTCCGGGATCCTGTGGGAGGTCGGCGCGATCTACGCCGTCGGGCTCGGGGTCGCGGCGGCGGCGGTCTGGTGTTCATACGTCGGAGGGCTGTCCGGCTTTCTCTCGACGACGCCCGAACTCACCGTCGCGTCGCTTCTCGGGCTTCCCCTGATCCCGCGGGTCCTCTCCGAAGGGAGCGTTCTTCGCGCCGAAGAGGACGCCCGGCTCGGGGAAGAGGCGGTGCGGAAGCGAACCGAAGCGCACAGCGCGGCGCGGGAGGACCGGATCGCCGAACTGTCCGACGCCTTTTCGTCGCTTTCGCGGGTCTTTCACACCATGTCCGACGGGACGGGGCGACCCGACCGCGCGGAATACTTATCGGCTTGCGACGCGGCGTGCGAAAAGTACTGTTCCGGCTGCGCCCGGCACGCCGAATGCTGGGAGAAGGGCGACCGCTCGGCGTACGAAGCCGTCCGGATCCTCTCGGAACGGCTCTGGGCGGAGCGCCCCGCGTCTCCCGACTGCCTTCCCGAAGGGGCGATCCGGGACTGTGAATACCTCGACGCGATCCTTTCCGATATCCGGGAGGCGGGGGCGGCGCTGCTCCGCTCTTCCCGCGTCGGGCGGCTCGGAGAGGGGATCGGCCTCGATTACGAACTCGTGGCGAAACTGCTCTCCGAGGCGGCGGACGCCGATCGGGTCGAGAACCGCGAGGACGTTAAACTCGGGCTGGAACTGCGCCGCCGGCTGCTCGGGTTCGGGGTCACGAGCGGAACCGTCGCGGTCTACGGCGAACGCCGCCGCTGGATCGTTGCGGGCGGCGTCGGATGGGAGGGCGCGTCGGTCGACGCCGACGCGATCCGCGGCTCGTTCGAGGAGGCGGTCGGCGTTCCGCTGACCCCGCCCGCCTATGAAATCAAGGGCGGGACGGTCACGCTCGAAATGCGGACGGCGCGCCGCTTCCGGTGCGAGAGTTGCCGCGCCTACCGCTCCGCCGATCCGGGCGGGAGTTCGGGCGACACCGTCGGGTTTTTCGAGAACCGGGAGGACTACTTTTACGCGCTGCTCTCGGACGGGATGGGGTGCGGACCGACCGCCGCCCTGACCTCGGGGGTCGCGGCGCTCTTCCTCGAAAAGATGCTCGGGGCGGGCAACTCCAAGACCACGACGCTGAAACTGTTGAACAACCTGCTTCGCAACTGCGGCGAGGAGAACGCCGCGACGGTCGACCTGCTCGAGTTCGATCTGCTCTCGGGGCGAGCGACCTTCATCAAGAGCGGCGCGGCGCCTTCCTACGTCAAGCGGGGCGGAAGTCTGTTCCGCATCCGGTCGAGAACGGTCCCGGTCGGAATGATGGCGACTCTCGACGCCGAAAAGATCCGCTTCGACGCCGAACCGGGCGACGTGATCGTTATGCTCTCGGACGGCGTGAGCCAGACGCCCGAGGACGCGCCGTGGCTTATGGAACTGCTCTCCGAAAAGTGGGACGGCGACCTGCAGGACGTCGCGCAGCGGATCGTCGCCGTGGCGAGCCGCACCCGCGAACACCCCGACGATCTGTCGGTCGCCCTGATCCGCGTCCTGCCGGAAGAGGGCGCGTCGGTCGGCGCCGAAGAAACGCCCGGAGGCCCGGCTTGCGCCGACGCCGCACCGACGGGGACCGGGCGCGGGGCGCCCGCGTATCTTCCCGCCGCCCCGATCGCCGGGAACGCCGCCGCGACGGCGGCGACGGCAACCGTCGAGGCGACCGGATCGCTGCGCGCCCCGGAACCGGAACGCCCCTCGCCGCTTGACGAGAACGGCGCAGCCCCCGAGCCGCCGGAAGAAGAACCGGGGAGCGGCGCGCAAGCGGCAGTCCCAAAGATCGACGGCGCCGAAAAAGAGGCGTCGTAAAGGTTTTGCAATAATAAGAGCTGCCCGTTTGATCGCGGGCGGCTCTTTATATGAGAGAAAACGGCGAAAGGCAAAGGGATTCAGACCGAAGGCGGCGCCGATCCGAGTTCGCGTTTCCGGCGACGGAAGAGGACGAGAAAGATCACGAGGTCGACGGCAAGCGTCGCCGCCCAGGAGACGGGGTAGGAGGTCATCAGGGTCCGGAGCGAGGGCGACTGCGGCACGACGAAGGCGATCCAGAGAACGCGGATCCCGCAGATCCCGCCGATCGCGACGGCGGTCGGCAGAAGCGACGCGCCCATCCCGCGGATCGCGCTCGAGATCACGCCCATAAATCCGCAGATAAAGTAGGTCCCGACCACCAGCGTCAGGCGGGAGAACGCCACCTGCATCGACTCGGGGGAGTTCGGGAGATAGAGTTTGACCAGCGGCTCGCGGAAGAGCAGGATCGCGCCGTCGACCGCCGCCCAGAAGATCATCACGTAGACGAGGCAGACCAAAACCGAGCGCCCGATCCGGCGCAGGTTCTTCGCGCCGTAATTCTGCCCGACGAACGCCATGCTCGCGGCGTCGGGGGCGTTGATCGCCGTCCACCCGAAGCCCTCCAGACTCGCCGCGGCGGTCGATCCGGCGATCACGACGTCGCCGAAGGAGTTGATGGTCGATTGGATCAGCACGTTCGAGAAGGAGAACAGGCTCGACTGGATCCCCGCCGGGACGCCGTGCCGCAGGATGCGGAGCAGTTGGTTCTTTTTCAGGGAGAGTTTGCGAAGCGACAGGCGGCAGGCGTTGTTCAGCCGGGAGAGGAAGAAGAGCGCGGCGGCGGCGGACAGGTATTGGCTGACGATCGTGGCGACGGCGACGCCGGCGACCGACATCGAGAAACCGATCACGAGCAGAAGGTTCAGCCCCACGTTGACCAGCCCCGCGCCGCCGAGAATGAAGAGCGGGCGGCGCGCGTCGCCCGACGTGCGCAAAATCGCCGCGCCGAAGTTGTAGATCATGTTGGCGGGCGTTCCGCAAAAATAGATGCGGAGATAGAGCGACGCGTCGTCGATCAGCGTGTCGGAGCAGTTCATCCAGGAGAGAAAGGTCGGCGCGAAGACGAACCCGATCGCCCCGACCGCGACGCCGAGGATCGCCGAAACGGCGATCGCCGTGTGCGTGAGCGCCGACGCCTCGCGCTCGTCACGCGCGCCGAGCGCGATCGCGATGGTGACGCTCGACCCGACCGACAGACCGAGGAACAGACCGACCAGCAGATTGATCAGCGATCCGGTGCAGCCCACGGCGGAGATCGCGTGGTCGCCGTCCTCGACGAAACGACCGAGAACGACCAGGTCGGCGGCGTTGTAGAAGAGCGAGAGAAGCCCGGTCAGAACGACCGGGAGCGCAAAGGCGAAGACCCCCGGAAAGAGGGGGCCTGAAACCATATCGAGCCCGCGGGCGTGTGGGCGGGGCTGGCGACCGCCGTCTTTTTGCGGCGATTCGACCGGGGGTTTTTGTTCCATAGAACGGCCTTTCCCGAAATCAGAACTCGTTTTTCAGACTTCTTGCGAAGAGACGTTTGATGCAGTCGGCAAGCGACGCGCCGCGGTAGAGGACGTCCTCCACGGCGCGGCAGATCGGGAGATCGACGCCGCGCTCGTCGGCGAGCGCCGTCAGCGCGCGGACGGTGTAATAGCCCTCGGCAAGCCCCTCGAACGCCTCGCCCCGGGCGAACGCCTCCCCGAAGGCGCGGTTGTGGCTGTACGGCGAAAACAGCGTCGCCTCGTAGTCGCCGAGGTGACAGAGCCCGTACGCCGAGTTGGGGTTGCCGCCCGCCGCCTCGATCAGACGGGCGATCTCGCGCGTGCCGCGCGACATCAGCGCGCCTTTCAGCGACGGAACGCCGAGCCCGTCGAGAAATCCGGCGGCGATCCCGACGACGTTCTTCGCGGCGGCGCCGATCTCGTTTCCGATAAGATCCTGCCCGTAATAGAAGCGGATCAGATCGCCCGAAAAGGCGTCGACCAGCGTCTTTTTCGTCGCCTCGTCCTCGCTGTCAATCACCATACAGTTCGGGATGCCGGCGCAGAACGCCTGCACGTGTCCCGGCCCGATCCAGACGGCGATCTTCGTGTCGCCGCCGAGTTCCTCGCGCGCTACGGTCGAGAGCCGCTTGCCGCTCCCGATCTCAAGCCCCTTCATACAGAGGACGAGCGTCTTCGGGAGAACCGGCTTTTCCGCCAGTTCGCGGAGCAGGGAGCGAAGTTCCTGCGAGGGGATCGAAACGACGAGGATCTCGGCGGGGGCGAGCGCCTTTTCGAGCGAGGTCGAAAGCGCGACGCCGGCGGGAAGTTCCATCAGGGCGTTTTTGCGCATGGCGAGCAGCTCTTCCGTCCGGCGGGACCCGGCTCTGCCGTACAGGGTGACGGCGTGCCCAAGGTCTGAGAGGTATTTGGCGATAAAGGCGCCCCAACGGCCGCAGCCGATCACGGCAACTTTGTAAAGTTTTCTTTGCATTGCGTTTCCTTTCGGATCAGTTCGGGAGAAGGCCGACGAGGTCGGCGGGGTCGAACGGGACAAGCCCGCATTCCCCGAGGCGGCGGGGCAGCGAGAGCAGGGCTTCGCCGCCTTTTCGCGGTTCGCCCCGGAGCGCCGCGATCAGGTCCCCGTCGGTGACGAGCGCCGAGTTCGGCAGCCCGTGATAGGTGAGCAGCCCGACGAGTTCGGACAGAAAGTCGCGCCGGCAGTAGCCGGTTTTCAGCGCGTGGCGGGTCGCCGCGGCAAGCCCGATCGCGATCTCGTCCTCGGGGGCGAGGTCCTCCCCCGCCGCCCGTCCGACTGCGCGCCCGATCACCGTTCCGAGCAAATCGAGAAGTTCGGTTTTGTCGGCGTCGACAAGGTCGCAGCGGATCGTCAGGCACCGCCGGAGCAGCGCCCCGAAATCAAAATCGGTATAGAGCAGGTCGAAGAGCGTTCGGTCGAACCCGACGGCGTAGCGGATCAGCCCGACGACCGCGCGTTTCCGGTCGGACTCGCTTGCGGGAAGCGACGGATCGCACAAAACGAGCGTCGGCGCCGCGGGAAACGGGAACCCGAGTTGCGCGTCGAGCGTCGTCGGAACGAGCGCGAGGGGCAGATCGGGGCGATCGCCCCCGGCAAAACGGATCGCCCGTCCGAGCGCTTCGCCGTCGCCGACGGCGAGGATCGCGTCGACATCGGCGGGGAAGGGCGGCGCTTCGGGCAGCCGCACGACCGTGTGCCCCGCCTTTTCGAGCGAGGCGAGCGTCGAAGAGAGCGCCGGATCGGCGTCGGAAAGGTCGGACAGCAAAAGGAAACGGCGCGCGCCGCCGCCGGGCGGGGAAAGCAGGGGACCGGCTTTTTTCAGGACGCCGCGCTCGATCAGGATCTTGACGGGCAGGGTCTTCGGGGCGATCGGTTTCACGGGCAAAACTCCTCTCGTTTTTCATCCGCATAGATTATACCGCGTTTGCCGCCGAAAGTCAAACGGTTGCGCCGTTTTTGCCCGTTTGGATATCGGGCGCCCGCCGAAAAGCGATTTCGTTCCGCAATTATTTACATTTTTCGACAAGCGTGGTATAATAGAGAAAAAAGAACCGCAGGGGGACGATATGGTTTCGAGGATATACAGCGCGGGGATCGTCGGGGTCGAGGGCTTCGAGGTGACGGTCGAATGCAGCGCGTGGAACAGGATCCCGCTTTTCGAGCTGGTGGGACTGCCCGACGCCGCCGTGAAGGAGGCGAAGGAACGGGTGCGCAACGCCTGCGAGAACGTGGGGGTCCCCTTCCCGTCGCTCGAGTTGACCGTGAATCTCGCGCCCGCCGACCGCAAAAAAGAGGGCGCGGGCTTCGATCTGCCGATCCTGTGCTCGATTCTGCAATGCGCCGGCCGCATCCCGCGCGGGCTCGACCTCTCCTCCGTCTCGATGGTCGGGGAACTCTCGCTCTCGGGCGAGATCCGTCCGGTGAACGGCTGTCTCTGCTTTGCGCTGGCGGCGCGCGACGCGGGGCGGAAGACCCTTTTCGTCCCCGCCGAGAACGCCCGCGAGGCGGCGGTCGTCTCGGGGCTGACCGTTTACGGCGTTCCCGATCTTTCGGCGCTGCTCGATCACCTGAACGGGAAACGAAGCCTGACCCCGACCGTCTTCGACCGTGCGGATTTCGTGCCCGACGCCGACCCCGACGCGCCGGATTTTTCGGACGTGAAGGGGCAGGAAAAGGCGAAGCGCGCGCTGGAGATCGCCGCCGCCGGCGGGCATAACGTGCTTCTGATCGGGCCTCCCGGCTCGGGCAAGTCGATGCTCGCCAAGCGCCTGCCCTCGATCCTGCCCGCCCTGACCTTTGAGGAGGCGCTCGAAACGACCAAGATCCATTCGGTCGAGGGGATCCTCGGCGGGCGGGGTCTGGTCACGCGCCGCCCCTTCCGCGCCCCTCACCACACCGTCAGCCCCGCCGGATTGACCGGCGGCGGAAGCCAGCCGCGACCGGGCGAGATCTCGCTGGCGCACAACGGCGTTCTGTTTTTGGACGAGCTGCCAGAGTTCCCGAAATCGGCGACCGAGATCCTGCGTCAGCCGCTGGAGGACGGTCGCGTGACCGTGACGCGCGTGCTCGCAAAAACGACCTATCCGGCGCGTTTTATGCTCGTTTGCGCGATGAACCCCTGCCGTTGCGGCTATTTCGGAGACCCCACCCACGCCTGCACCTGTACCCCGGAGCAGGTGCGGCGGTACCTCTCAAAGATCAGCGGGCCGCTGCTCGACCGGATCGATATTCAGGTGGAGGTGCCCGCCGTGACCTACGACGAAATGGCGGACAAGACCCGCTCGGGGGAACCCTCCGCCGCGATCCGCGAGCGGGTGAACGCCGCTCGCCGTTTTGCCGCCGCGCGCGCCGAGCGGCTCGGCGTGACCGTCCGGCAGAACGCCGCGATCCCGCCGAAGGAGATCCGGACCCTCTGCCCGATGGAGCCCGCCGCCGAGGCGCTGCTCCGCGACGCGTTTGAGAAACTCGGGATGTCTGCGCGCGGACACGACCGCGTCCTGCGCGTCGCGCGGACCATCGCCGACCTCGCCGGGTCGGAGACGATCGCCGCCGCCCATATCGCCGAGGCGATCCAGTACCGCTCGCTCGACCGCAAATACTTCCGTCAATAATACGCACGTGTGTGCGCGGGAGACGGAGAAACGGTTTTTCCCGCTTTCTTGAAAGAAAGCGGGGCAAAGAACTTCATTATGGGAATGAAGTTAGCGGAACGGCTCGTGACTCGCCGTTCCGCGGTTCTATAGCCGCCGCCTTCCCGATCTGCTTTGCTTTTGGTCTAGAAATACGTGACGCGTCGATTGTCGCCGCGCCGCATATCGCGTCCGCCGGCGGCGGACGTATCGCGCCGACGCTCCCTGCGCTTCGTGCATAATATGCAAAAACGGGCGAATAGAGCGTATAATTATAAAAACTTGAAAAATATCCGAAAAAGGTCTTGACAAACGCGAAAGACGGTTGTATAATAGGCGCATAAAAGCCGCACGGCAAGAATAAATATACACGGAGACAACGAAAATGGACAAAAGCAAGATCAAAAAGGTAGTTCTGGCGTACTCGGGCGGGCTCGACACCTCGATCATCATCCCGTGGCTGAAGGAGAATTACAACAACTGCGAGGTCATCGCGGTCGCGGGCAACGTCGGACAGGCGGACGAGCTTGACGGACTGGAGGAGAAGGCGCTGAAAACCGGCGCGTCCAAACTTTACGTGCTCGACCTGACCGACGAGTACGTGAACGATTACATCATCCCGACGATGAAGGCGGGCGCGGTCTACGAGGAGTATCTGCTCGGGACGAGCCACGCGCGTCCCTGCATCGCGAAGGGGCTGGTCGAGGTCGCTCTCAAAGAGGGCGCCGACGCGATCTGCCACGGCTGCACCGGCAAGGGCAACGACCAGGTGCGGTTCGAGCTCGCGATCAAGCATTTCGCTCCCGAAATGCCGGTCATCGCCCCCTGGCGCGAGTGGAGCATCAAGTCGCGCGACGAGGAGATCGACTATGCGGAGGCGCACAACGTTCCGCTCCGGATCAACCGCGAGACCAACTACTCGAAGGACAAGAACCTCTGGCACCTCTCGCACGAGGGGCTTGACCTCGAAGATACCGGCAACGAGCCGCAGTACGAGAAGCCCGGCTTCCTTGAAATGGGCGTTTCTCCCCTGCAGGCGCCCGACAAGCCGACCTACGTCACCCTCGACTTTGAGAAGGGGATCCCGGTCGCCCTCGACGGCAAGAAGATGACGGCGAAAGAGATCATCCTCGCGCTGAACGAGATCGGCGGCAAGAACGGCGTCGGGTTGCTCGACATCGTCGAGAACCGGCTGGTCGGTATGAAGTGCCGCGGCGTCTACGAGACTCCCGGCGGATCGATCCTCTACAAAGCGCACAGCGTGCTTGAAAGCATCACGCTCGACAAGATGACCGCGCACGAAAAGGAGAAACTCTCGATCACCTTCGCCGAACTGGTCTACAACGGGCAATGGTTCACCCCGCTGCGCGAGGCGCTCTCCGCCTTCGTCGACAAGACGCAGGAGCGGGTCACCGGTAAGGTGAAACTGAAACTCTACAAGGGAAACATCATCCGCGCCGGCGTGTGGAGCAAGTATTCGCTCTACAGCGAGAAGATCGCGACCTTCGGCGAGAGCGACTACAACCAGGCGGACGCCGTCGGGTTCATCAACCTCTACGGTCTGCCGATCAAGGTGCAGGCGCTGATCGACCGGGAACTCGGCGAAAAGAACTGAATCAAACGCGAAAGAGAGCGAGACGGACAACCGTCCCGCTCTCTTTGCTCGGGGCGACGGGGACTGTATAAATATTAAAAGGTAGATTTCCGGTTGTTCGACGTATGCAACTTTTTCCCGTTTTTCCTGCAAAAACAGGCGCGTTTTTACCTTTTCGGTGCAAAAAAACGAAAAAACTATTGACTTTTTTGTCGTTTGCGTGTAAAATAAGAATACTTTAATTAGGAGGAAAAACCGAAATGAAGACCTTTACCAAGCTTTTGTGCCTTCTTCTTGTAGCTGCGTTCTGCCTCGGACTGGCGGCTTGCGGCGGAAGCAAGAAGAACGACGCGACCGAGGCGGCGACCGATAAGGCGACGACGCCCGTGACCGAAAAGGCGACGACGCCCGCGACTGAGCCCGCGGCGACCGACGCCGCGACCGACAAGGCGACCACGCCTGCGGCGACCGACGCCGCGACCGACAAGGCGACCACGCCTGCCGCGACTGAAGCCGCGACCGACGCTGCGACCGACAAGGCGACCACGCCTGCCGCGACCGATCCGGCGACCGAGCCGGCGACCGACAAGGCGACCACGCCTGCCGCGACCGAGCCGGCAACCGAGAAGGAGTTCCCGGACATCACCGACGAGATGACGCACCAGGAGATCTCCGACGCGCTCTACGAGTACGTCCTCGGCGATTTCTACGCCGAGTACATGGCGGCGAAGGAAGAGACCAACCTCTCCAAGAAGTACGCTATGATGGCGATCGCCGAGGCGAAGCTTCTTGAGGCGGGCGTCCTGCTTCCCTCGACGGCGAACGGCGGTACCTTCGCGATCTCCCGCGTGGTCCCCTACACCGTCACCCCCTGCCTCTGGGGCAACGACAGCTACCGCTATCATCAGGTCCTCGCGGTGGACGGCGATCCGCTGACCCCCGCCGAGAGAGACGAGCTGAAGGCGCTGTGGAAGAACGCCGCGACCTCCGACGAGTACGAGACGGCGGCGAAGGCTTGGCTTGCAGCCAAGGGCTACAAGACCAAGACCACCTACACCATCGGCTACACGAGCGACCCGTCGACCTGGGACGCGCAGGCTTCCTACTACGCCGTCGACGCCGAGCCGGTCGTCAACACCTACGACGGTCTGCTTGAGTACGATCTGAAGGGCAACACCAAGTTCGCTCTGGCGACCGATCTCGAGGTTTCCGACGACGGGCTGAACTACACCTTCACGATCCGCGAGGGCGTGAAATGGGTCGACAGCCAGAACAACATTCTCGGCGAAGTCACCGCAGAGGATTTCGTGAACGGCCTCCGTCACGTGATGGACGTGCAGGGCGGGCTCGAGTATCTGATCGACGGCGTCATCCTCAACGCCGCCGAGTATATGGCGGGCGAAGTGGAGTTTGACGAAGTCGGCGTCAAGGCGAACGGCAACAAGGTCACCTACACGCTGACCGCGCCGACTTCCTACTTCGACACCATGTTCGGCTACACCATCTTCGCGCCCCTCTGCACCAGCTACTTCCTCGCGAAGGGCGGCGCGTTCGGCGAAGACTATGATGCCGCGACGTGCACCTACGGCTTGACTTCCGACGACATCGCGTACTGCGGTCCGTACATCGTGACCTCGCACGTCGATAAGAACACCATCGTCTTCGACCTGAACCAGAACTACTGGAACAAGGACAACGTCAACGTTACCAAGATCGTCTGGCTGTTTGCCGACACCACCGACGCCACCTGGGCGTACAGCCACATGAAGGACGGCACGCTCTCCGGCAGCGGGCTGAACACCAGCGCGCTCCAGTTGGCGAAGACGGACAAAGTCGACGGGACCGACAAGTACTGGTTCGATACCTACGCCTACGTCTCCTCGCTTGACGCTTCCTCTTACCCGGTCTTCTTCAACCTGCATCGTACGCAGTACGCTAACCACAACGACGATACCAAGGTCGTTTCCCAGATGACCGGGACCGAGAAGACCCGCGCCAACACGGCGATGAAGCTCCAGAGCTTCCGTCTCGCGGTCGCGTTCGCGCTCGACCGCGGCGCCTTCAACGCGGCGCAGGTCGGCGAAGAGGTCAAGTACAACTCGCTCGTCAACTCCTATACGCCCGGTAACTTCATCGCCCTGAAAGAGGACGTGACCGTCAAGATCAACGGCGTCGACACGACCTTCCCGGCGGGCACCTTCTACGGCGCGATCATGCAGGCGCAGATCACCGCCGACGGCGCCAAGATGAAGGTCTGGGATCCCGATCTTGAGGGCGGTCTGGGCTCTTCCACCGGTTTCGACGGCTGGTACAGCATCGACAACGCGAGAGCCGAACTCGCGAAGGCGATCGACGAACTCGCCGCTATGGGTATCGAAGTGACCGCCGAGAACCCGATCGTTCTCGAGCTGCCCTACCTCGACATCCGCACGGACTACGCGAACCGGTCGAACGCGCTGAAGCAGTCGATCGAGGCGTCGCTTGAGGGCAAGGTCGTCATCCGTCTGATCGAGACGGGCGGCAGCAACGCCGCGAACTGGTACCATGCGGGCTATTATCCGCAGACCGGCGACAAGATGAACTACAACCTTACCGACGTCTGCGGTTGGGGCCCCGACTACGGCGATCCCTCGACCTACCTCGACACCATGCTTCCGCAGGGCGGCGGTATGGCGAAGAACCTCGGTATGTATTGATCCGGTTTTGACCGGAACTCCGGCATTCCCATAACAAGTGAACAGCGGAGGATGGGTGAAAATTCATCCTCCCGCTGTTATTGAGAGAAGAGTATGACAAAATACGTTCTGAGACGGTTGCTCCATGGTCTGATCTCGGTCGTGATCGTGGTGCTGATCGTGATGCTGCTGGTCTATTCGATGATGGACCGGGAAAACGTCCTCGCGAGCGACGCCACCTATACGAAGCGTCAGAACAACCAGCGGGAGGATTATAAATACAGCCGATGGGAGCTCTTCGGCTACGTCGATTACGTTACCTTCCAAGACTGGCTGAATATGCTTGTGCGAGAGGGCGAGATCGACGCGGACGTCAAAAAAGAAGCGCTTAAGTTCGGAAAATATCTGGAAAAGGACGAAAACAACGATTTTCTCGATCCGGCCGACCCCGAGGTGGCGAGGGAATACGTCCTCAAATTCAAGGAATACTACGAGGCGAAAGGGTACACCGTCGTTCGCCGTCCCGCCGTGATGCTTACGAAAACGAAGGTGGACGCCGGCGGCAAGCAGGCGCTCTTCGCCTATCGCGATATCCCGCTGGCAAAGCGGGCGCTGACCTATTTTACCCGACTGATCCAGGTCGACAACGTGCATTACGTCGACGCGGAAACCGATATCGGACCGCGCAAGTTGACCTTTACGCTTTTCGACCCCGCCGCCGGCGGGAAGTTCAGCCCCGCCGTGATGGGGAACGGCACGCAGCACAAATACCTTCTGTATTTCGATTCCCAGTTCCCCTATATCCACCAGAATCTGTTTTCGCTCCGGCTCGGGACGTCCTTCGTACAGGCGAATAACACCGAGGTCACCACGATGATGGGGAAGCGGCAGGGAGCAAAGGTCTATCATACCGTGACCTATCCGACCGGCGTGGCCGAAAACTCGGCGGACGACCTGCACACCGCCGTCTACGTCGAGGGGTCGCGCGATCAACTTGAGTTGAACCAGCGGCGCTATACCGACGACTACACGTCGACGACCCCTTACTACAAGAACCGGTCGGCGATCGCCTACTCCTTCCTGATCGGCGTCATTTCGACGGTCGCCGCGTATCTGATCGGCATTCCGCTCGGGGTGCTCCTCTCGCGGAAGAAGGACAAGTTCGCCGACAAGCTCGGCACGGCGTACGTCGTCTTCATCCTCGCTGTCCCGTCGCTCGCCTATATCTTTATGTTCAAGGTGATCGGACGCGCGATGGGGCTGCCCGGCGAGATGAGGACCGACGCGGAAACGGCGTGGATGTACGTCCTGCCGATCGTGTCGCTGGCTCTCCCGTCGATCGCCGGACTGATGAAGTGGGTGCGGCGCTATATGATTGATCAGATGAACGCCGACTACGTCAAGTTCGCCCGATCGGGGGGGCTTTCCGACCGGGAGATTTTCTCCAAACACATTCTGAAGAACGCGATCATCCCGATCGTGCACGGGATCCCCGCCGGGGTGCTCGGCTCGCTGGTCGGCGCGATCGTCACCGAGCGGGTCTATACCGTTCCCGGCGTCGGCGGACTTCTGACCGACGCGATCGAGAAGTACGATAACGCCGTCATCGTCGGCGTGACGCTCTTCTACGCCACGCTGTCGGTGGTGTCGCTGATCCTCGGCGACGTGCTGATGGCGCTGGTCGATCCGCGGATCTCGTTCACGACAGAGAAGGCGAGGTGACAGATATGAACGAAACTTTGACCGACCTTTCCGGCTTCGGACTGTCGGACGAGGAACTTTTCAGCCACGTGGACAACAGCGAGGCGGAGGCGGAGAGGATCACCGCGCCGCGCTACTCCTACTGGCACTCGGTTTTCCGCGTCTTCTTCCGGAAAAAGATCAATATCATCGCGCTGTCGATCCTTGCCGTGATCGTCCTTTTCACCTATATCTATCCGATGTTCTCGGGCTACGACAAGTACGCCAATCTGATGGTCGAGGGGTCGACGCATCTGAATCCCGCGAAGGCGATGAAGATGTTCGGATACAACATCCATTGGATCTTCGGGACCGGCGGCTCCGGGCAGTCGACCTTCGACGCTCTCTGGAGCGGCGCGCGGATCTCGCTCTCGCTCGCCTTCGTCTGCGCGGCGATCAACCTCGCGATCGGCGTCGTACTCGGCGCGATCTGGGGCTTCTCGAAAAAGATGGATATCATCATGACCGAGGTCTTTAACGTCATCGGCAACGTTCCCTATATCCTTCTGATCTCGGTCGTCGTTATGATCCTGTCCGCCTCGTTCTGGTCGCTCGTGTTCGCCCTGACGGTGACCGGTTGGCTTGCGATCGCCTACTTCATCCGGACGCAGGTCATCATCATCCGCGACCGGGAATACAACCTGGCGTCGCGGTGCCTCGGAACGTCGATCTTCCGGATCGCGATCCGGAACATCCTGCCGTTTATGGTATCGGTCATCGTGACGCTCGCCGCGACCGAGATCCCCACGTACATTTCCTACGAGGTCTTCCTCTCCTTCATCGGTCTTCGTATGAAGGACGAGTCGCTCGGACGTCTGATCGATATGGCGAAAAACTCGATGCTGACCCCCGGTTGGCAGTTCGAGTTCTGGTGCCCCGCGATCGTCGCGTCGATCATCACCGTCGTTCTCTACCTGGTCGGACAGAACCTCGGCGACGCCTCCGACCCGAGAACGCATACGTAAGGGGGGCGACGCAATGAACGAACAGCAGAAAGTGTTGCTCTCGATCAAGGATCTTGAGGTGAAGTTCCGCGTCCGCGGCAGGATTCTGACCGCGATCCGCGGGATCTCGCTCGACGTCCACGAAAACGAATCGATCGCCATCGTCGGCGAGTCGGGCTCCGGAAAATCGGTCTTCACCAAGACCTTCGCCGGGATGCTCGACGAAAACGGGTTTATCAGCAACGGTTCGATCATCTTCAACGACGACGAACTCGCCGACACCAAGGTCCTCTACAAAGCCTACGACAAAAAGTTCGTCTCCTTCTGCGAGAAGAGACTGAACAAGAGTTCCCGCCTCGAGGCGGGCGGCGCCACCTGGCAGGCGCTCCGCGCCCTCGAACAAGAGAAGGCGGCGCGCGAGGATCTGTCCCCCGAGGAGAAGGAACAACTCGACGGGAAGATCGCCGACCTGCGGTATCACCGCACCGAGGCGTACAACCTGAAAGTGACGCTCGATCCCGCGCACGAAAAGGCGCGGATCTCGGAACTCTCCGCCGACATCGCCGATTACGACCGGCAGATCAAGGCGCTCGAAAAGGAAAAGATGCGGGCGATCGCCGCCCACCGCGCCGAGGCGCGCGCCGACGCGGCGTATCTTGCCGCATACCGCGAGAAACGGCGCGAACTGATCGCGCAGTACCGCGAGGAGATCGCGGAGATCGTCGGAGAAGAGAAGCGGGCCCGGAACGCGCGCGTCGCGAAGGAGATCTATCTCTCGATCGGGCGCTATACCTTCTTCCGTCGGATCAAGTCGATGTTCGGGCTTCTCCGCGTGCTGAAACGCGCGATGAGGGAAGGGGTCAACCTCGACGACGCAAACGAACTGAACCGCGTGTTCGACGCCGTCGCCTTCCGCGTCGAGTATCTCGACGAGGAGGACGGGCATCTGCACGGCACCTGCATCCTGAACCTTGCGAAGATCAGATACGCGACCGACTGGACGAAGATCCGCGGCCGCCGGATCGCCACGGTCTTCCAGGATCCGATGACCTCGCTCAACCCGGTCCTGACGATCGGAAAGCAGATCACCTCGATCATCATCAAGCACCAGAGATGCAGCGAAGCGGAGGCGCGCTCCCGCGCCCTGATCCTGATGCAGAAGGTCGGTATCCCCAACCCCGAAAAGCGGTTTGACGACTATCCGTTCCAGTATTCGGGCGGTATGAGACAGCGGATCGTCATCGCGATCGCCCTCTCCTGCCAGCCGAAGATCCTGATCTGCGACGAGCCGACGACCGCGCTCGACGTGACGATCCAGGCGCAGATCCTCAAACTGCTGAAGGACCTGCAGCGCGAGTTCAAATATACGATCGTTTTCATCACTCACGACCTGGGGGTGGTTGCAAAGATCGCCGACCGCGTCGCCGTTCTTTACGCCGGACAGATCGTGGAACTCGGTACGGCGGAGGAGGTCTTTTACGACCCGCGGCACCCCTACACCTGGGCGCTGCTCTCTTCGATGCCGCAGCTGGCGGAGAGGAACACGACGCTCTATTCGATCTCGGGCACCCCGCCCTCTCTTTACAACAAGATCGAGGGCGATCCCTTCGCGCCGCGGAACCCCTACTGTATGAAGATCGACACGTTAAAAGACGCGCCGATGTTCCGCGTGACCGACACGCACTACGCGAAGACCTGGCTGCTCGACCCGCGTTCCCCGAAGGTCGAGAAGCCCGAGATCATCCGCGACACCTACAACAAACTGATCCGCGCGTTCAATATCGATATGGGAGGAGGCGCCGACCGTGTTTGAGTTTCTGAAAAAGAAGAAAAGCGCGACTCCCGTAAGCGCAACCGCGCGCCACCTGCCCGTAACGGGGCCGATCGCCGAGAACGGCAAGGAGATCCTGCTCTCGCTTCAGAACGTGGATATCACGTTCGGGAAGGGCGATCGCGCCGTCCGGGCGGTCAAGGACGCCACCTTCGATATCTATAAGGGCGAGACCTTCTCGCTCGTCGGCGAGTCGGGATCGGGCAAGACCACGATCGGGCGCGCCGTCATCCGCGTCAACCCCTGCGCCGCCGGCGAGATCCGCTACAAGGGCGTCCGCATCTCGGGCAAGATCCCGCGTTCGCTCGACCGCGAAGTCATCCGGAATATCCAGATGGTCTTTCAGGATCCCGCGGCGTCGCTCAACGAGCGCGCGACGGTCGACTATATCATCTCGGAGGGGCTTTACAACTTCCACCTCTACAAGGATAAGAGCGATCGGGCGCGGAAGGTCGAGCACATGATCGAGGAGGTCGGACTGCTCCCCGAGCACCTGACCCGGTATCCGCACGAGTTCTCGGGCGGACAGCGGCAGCGCATCGGGCTTGCGCGCTGTATGGTCATGGAGCCCGAACTCGTCGTCGCCGACGAACCGATCTCGGCGCTCGACGTTTCGATCCGCGCGCAGGTCCTGAACCTTCTGAAGAAGTTCCAGCGCGAGCGGCAGACGACCTATCTCTTCATCGCGCACGACCTCTCGATCGTGCGGTTCATCTCCGACCGGATCGGCGTTATTTACAAGGGCAATATCGTCGAGATCGCCGAGGCGGAGGAACTCTTCAACTATCCGCTGCATCCCTATACGCGCAGCCTGATCTCCGCGATCCCGATCCCCGATCCGAAACTCGAGAAGAACAAGGTGCTCTTCACCTACGATCCGTCGGTCCACGACTATTCGGAGGAGCAGCCCGAACTCGTCTGCATCGGGCACGATCACTACGTTTACGGCAATTCGCGCGAGATCGCCGAATATACCGAAAAGAGGGAAAAGAACGTCCCCCTGAAACCCGTGACGGTCCTGACCCCCGAGCAGATGGAGGAATACGAAAAGAACCTGGAAACGGCGCCCGCGAGCGAACCGGTCCTCGAAACGCCGCTCCACGATACCGGCAGCGCCTGGTATTCGTTCGGCTCGTTCTTCCTGCCGGTCTTCGGCGCGATCGCCGCGTCGATCTTCAAACGGCACAAGCATTTCCGGAACTACAAGGCGTGTAAGAAGGGAGCCGTCGTCGGCTTCTCGGTCCTCGGCGGCATCATCGCCGTCTTCGGGATCGGACTTGTTCTCGCCGCTCTTCTCTGACGGATGGCAAGCCGGGGAAGGGGAAAAAACGAAAAAAGCGCTCCGAGAGTTCGTCGTGTCGAACAGATCGAACTCTCGGAACGCCATATTATTCTGCGGATCGTCTTCGTGGGTCTTTTTCTTGCGCTCGCCGTCGCTGGGTTCGCCATCGGGATCAAGAACGTGTTCGGCGTCCCGAAGGGGTGGCGCGAGATCTCGCCCACCGGGCTGACGGCGTCCGCCGCCGGCGTCTCGGAGGAGATAACGCTGACCTATTACGTCGGGCGCGGTTCGGCGTCCGCCGCGAAGGATAACCGGAACGTCACCGCCCTGTACCGGGACGCGCTGAACGAAGCGGATCGGATTTACGACGCAAGGACGGTCAACGGGATGAACCTCGCGTTCCTCAATGCGAACCCGAACAAGTGGGTGGCGGTCGATCCCGCGCTCCGCGCCTCGCTTTTGCTGATCGCCGAAACGGACTGCCGGAACGTCTGGCTCGGGGCGCTGTCGGAGATCTACTACGACCTGTTTTTTCGACCCGACGGAAGCGATTTGTCGGAATACGATCCGGCGATCAATCCCGCGCTCGGGGAGATCTGCGCCGACCTCGCGGCGTTCGCGCGCGACCCCGCGTCGGTCGGGCTGTCCTTCAAAGGCGACTCGGTGATGCTGACCGTGTCGGACGAGTACGCCGCCTTCGCCGCCGAGAACGGGATCGACGCCTACCTTGATCTTTTCTGGATGCGCAACGCGTTCATCGTCGATTACGTCGCGGCGAGCCTGACGGCAAACGGTTATTCGGCGGGCTATATCACCACCGTAGACGGCTTTTCGCGCAACCTTGCGCGGGACGAAACCGAGTTCGCCTTCCGGATCTTTGATCCCGACGGAACGACCGTCCGGGTCGCGGGGGAACTGATCTATTCGGGCGCGACTTCTTTCGTCCGCTTCAAATCCTACTGTTTCCCAAGCGATCCCGACTGGCTCTGGGTCGCCGGAGACGACGGGGTCGTCCGTCACCCCTATCTGTCGACGGCGGACGGAACGCCGCGGGCGGCGATCAGCGATCTGGTCGGGTTCTCGCGCACAGGGGGCTGCGCCGAAACGGCGCTGCGGCTCACGCCGGTCTTCACCGCCGGCGAACTGACGCCGTCGGCGCTCGCCGCACTGACCGGGGCGGGGATCGGCTACGTCTACACCCGCGATCTGGTCGTCCACGTCAATTCTGCCGAGGTGACGGTGACGAATCTGTTTGAAAGTGAAGACGCGGTCTATACGGTAACCAAAGACTGATTCCGAAAAAAGAGAGCGGCGAACGCGTTTGGCGTTCGCCGCTTTTTGCGATGCGATTGCATTGCCGAAACGATGCAACTTGCTCGCCCGCAACAACCGCTCAGTTTCCTTCCGGCGTTTCCGGGGCAGGGAGTTCCGGGGCGTTTTCGGCGAGGATCTTCTTTTTCTCGGCGCGTTCGACCGATCCGACGAAGAAGAACGAGAAGAGGTTCCCGAGCGCGTCGGCGATCATCGAGAGCCCGAAGAGGACGAGCAGCCGCTTCACGGCGTCCCCCTCGGCGCCTTCCATCCGGATCACGATGAAGCTGAGCGCGATCGTGACGATCGAGATGACCATCAGCGCCCAGCAGACCTTCGATTTGAACTGCCGCGCGCGGACGACGGTCTGCAGTTTGAACGACGCGTCGATGACGAGGAAGAGCGAGACGAGAGAGGGAATGAACTCTTTGATCTTCTCGCGCAGGATCAGGCAGAGCACTCCGGCGATCACCGCGACCGACGCCGCGACGATCCCGACGGCAAAACCGAAGCCCCGCCGCTTATCGGTCAGGACCCGGATCGCCTGCACCGCCCCGAGCAGGAGCGTGACGACCCCGATCGTGATCGCGACGACGTCGAGCGTCTCTCCGGGATAGGCGAGGATCAGGATTCCGGCGCCGCCGATCAGAAAGGCAAGCCAAAGGTATCCCCAGTTGATCGCTTTGATTTTCTTGATAAGTCCCATCGTGTCCATCCTTTCCGGTTCGCGCGGAGCCCCGCGCGTCTACGTTTATTCTATCACGGCGGGGGTGAAAAGTCAAGCGGAAAAGGCGGGCGATCCCGCTTCCCGCGAAGGCGGGCTTCGCCTTCTTCGTCAGACGTCCGACGCGACGGGATCGAACCGATCCTCCGCCGTCAGACCGAGCGCCTCGGCGATCGAGGCGAAAAGCGCGGGCGCTTTTTCGAGTTTGTCGGGGTGGTGCGCGTCGCTGCCGAAGTAGAACCGGCAGCCGCATTCCCGCGCGATGCGGTAGGGGCGCAGGACCTCCTCGCGCTCGGCGTCGCCGTAGGAGAGGAACGGAAAGTTCAACTCCACGCCCATTCCGCGCTTCGCCGTCTCGCGGAAGAGATCGGAGAAGGTCGCGTCGGAGATCAGGTTCAGAACGTCGAGATGGTCGCGGGGATTCTTGCGCGCGATCAACGGGCAGGACAGATGCGCGAAGCCGATCTTCCGGAAGGGAAGATCCATCGAGAGAAGCGCCTCGAACCGACGGACGTAAACGGCGGCGCGGCGCGGGATCGGTTTGTCCTCCTCGTCGATCGTAAATCCGGTCATATGCAGATGCGTCGTCGGGATGATAACGAAATCGAACTTGTCAAAGGTCTCGCGCGCGATCCCCAGCTTGCAGTTCTTGTCCATCTCGGCTTCGCAGCCAAACAAAAACCGGATCCCGTCGTCCTGCGGGAGAGGGAGCGATTCCGCGATATGCGAAAAGTCCTGCGGCTCGTACCAGGCGCTCGCGCCGGGGACGTTTTCATCCCAGAAGTGGTCGGTTACGGCGACCTGGCGAAAGCCGTTTTCCCGCGCGTAGCGAAGGATGCGCTCGGTCGTTTGCTCCGGGTCGCGCGAGCAGGACGAGAGGCGGGTGTGAATATGCAGATCGTGATCGATCGGAAACGGGTTTTTCATTCGGCTTGCCTTTCTTGATTGCGGTCGTTTTCGGTGCGTCTATTATAGCACAATCTCCCGGAACTGTCAATTGAACGGCGCCGCCGAAAGAACCGAAAACCGTCCGTGCGAAGGGGTTGGAACGCGCACGGTTTTTTCTGCTTTCGCGAGCATCAAAAGCAGGAAACTTGTCCGAAAACGGATAAACCCCCCCGGATACCGGGCGTTTTTGCTCTCGGGCGGATAATAAAAGGGGCGTATCGACGCCCCTTTTTCAAAAAACCGTCCCCGGGATGGACACGAACCGACGCCTGCCTTATTGCTTTTCAAACAGTTCCGTGTGCCCGGACACGTAAAACATATTTTTGTACGTGGTTTTTCCGAAAATGCTGTAGGAAACGTCGGTCCCCGAAACAGATCTGGATGTGTCGTCATAGACGACCACCATATTCCCCGAATCTGAGATCGAGAAAAAGACCGGCGCGTTATCTTTGCCCTCTTTCTTGAAGAAGTACCCCGCGTTCGTTTTGGAATTGAACTCGACCGTGCCGGAGAGCGCGTAGCTGTCCTCTTTCGGCATCACCTCTTCGCCGTCCTCACTTACGGGCTGTTCCTCTTTGTTAAGCGATTCCATCGTAAACGTGTTGTCCCGATTGATCTTGATTTTTGCAAATCTGCCGATATAGGTTCCGTAAACGTCCGTATTCTCTCCCGCGCAGGACGAAAGCAAGGTCACGAAGAGAAGGACGGTCGCGAGAAAAAACAGCGTGGAAAAGATTTGACGTTTCATGGGGCATCTCCTTAATAATGTATTATTCAAAACAAGCCGAACTGTAGTTTTTGCTACAACCCGGCTTGTTTTCAAAAACGGCGATAGCAACGATCGTTGCTATTTACGTTCCAGATGGTGCTCCTGCGGAGATTCGAACTCCGGACCCTTTGATTAAAAGTCAAATGCTCTACCAACTGAGCTACAGGGGCGTTTCGCACCTATGTATCATAACACAGCCCGTCGGGTTTGTCAAGTTTTTTTGAAGATTTTTTCGGCAAGCGGGGCGGCGCCGCGGGGCAAAACGAAAAAGGCGGGCGCCGACGCCTCCGCCTTTTTTCGCGAGAACCGGGTTCAGTATTTTTTTGACAGCAGGGACCGTTCGGTTTCTTTAATGGATTCGATGGATTTGTCCGGGAGGTTGTAGACGACGTAGTAGTAGAGCGTGTCGACGATCGCGAGCTGCGCGATCCGGGAGTTCAGGGCAAGGATGGAATACGCGGTCTCGGTCGAAGAGGTGTTCAGGACGACGTCCGCCGCTTTGTTGATCGGGGATTTGCCGACGTTGGTGATCGCGATCGTCTTCGCGCCGTGATCCCGCGCGACTTTCAGCGCCTCGACGATGTCCTTCGACGAGCCCGAATGAGACACGCCGATCGCCACGTCTCCCTCGGACAGGTGAGAGGCGACGATCATCTGCATATGGTTGTCCGAGCACGCCGTGGCGTTCAGCCCGGCGCGGATGAACTTGTGGCCCGCGTCGAGCGCGACCGACGCCGAGTTTCCGAGCCCGAAAACGGCGATCTTTCCGGCGGAGCAGATCGCGTTCGCCGCCGCGGAGAGGGCGGCGGGATCGAGCGCCTTTTTGGTCAGTTCGAGCGAGCAGTAGATCTCGTTGCAGACCTTGTCGAACATCTCGTCGGCGGAGTCGTCCGCCGAAATCGTCGTGCTGACGATCGGTTTGCTCTCGGCGGCAAGCGAGATCTTCAGGTCCTGATAGCCGTCGAGCCCGAGCTTCTTTGAAAAACGAACGATCGTCGCCTCGCTGCATTTGCATTGTTCGGCAAGTTCCACGATCGAGAGCGAGATGATCTTGCCCGGGTTCTCGGCGATCCAGTCGGCAATTTTCCGCTCCGCCGCGCCGAACGCGTTATAGAGCATTCTGATTTTCAGCGAAACTTTATCCATTTTATCCCTCTCGGCGATTTATTTCCCGCCTTTATTATAAACTGAAAAAAAGATTTTGTCAAATGAAACTTTTTTTCGCGTTTTAATTGACACAAGCGAAAAAACGGAGTATAATGTGAAGTAAAGGCGAAAAATAATTTCGCGTTCAAGCGTTTTGCTTAGAAGAATAGGAGGAAAGATGAACGATTTCTTGTTTGACGTGATCGCGACCGAACTCGAGGACGCGGTCGGACGGGAGAACTGCTCTACCCGTACCATCGACAAAATCACGCACAGCGTCGACTATTTCTGGTTGTCGCGGATGTGGGCGGACCGGGGGCTCCGGATGCCGGAGGGCGACTTTATCGTCGCGCCCAAGGACGCGAAGGAGACGTCGGCGGTCCTGAAGATCGCCAACTACTACAAACTCCCCGTGACGACCTGGGGCGGCGGCGGAGGCACGCAGGGCGGGGCGATCCCGGTCTGCGGCGGCATCGTGCTCGATACCAAGCGGATGAATAAGATCTTCGATTTCAACGAGCAGGGAATGTACATAGAGTGCGGCACCGGCACGATCTACAAACATCTCGAATGGGCGGCGAACGAGCGCGGCTACGCGACGATGCATTATCCCTCTTCGCTTACCTGTTCGACGGTCGGCGGCTTTCTCGCGCACCGCGGGATCGGCGTCTCCTCGACCAAGTACGGCAAGATCGACGATATGGTCCTGCAGATGGAGGTCGTCCTCCCGAACGGGGATATCATCGAGACCTCTCCCGCGCCCAAACACGCGGCGGGTCCCGACCTGAACCAGATCTTTATCGGTTCGGAGGGGACGCTCGGCGTCATCACGAAGGCGCAGATGCGCATCTACAACCAGCCCGAGGCGCGCCGCTTCCGCGGCTTCCTCTTCCACAATATGACCGACGCGTTCAACGCCGGGCGCGAACTGCTCCAGAAGTTCAAGCCCTCGGTCATGCGCCTCTACGACGAGGCGGAGACGGCGTCGCTCATCAAGAAGATCGTCGGCGTCGCGAAGAAGGGCGCCTTTATGAACATCGCGATCGAGGGCGTCTCGGAGATGGTCGATCTGG